>Ga0098061_1000151_pt1 | contig 30122 bp, 45 predicted proteins | sample 22_taG_FD_92579 | JGI IMG/M metagenome (GOLD analysis project Ga0098061, IMG submission 92579) | Marine viral communities from the Subarctic Pacific Ocean - 22_ETSP_OMZ_AT15343 metaG | ecosystem: Environmental > Aquatic > Marine > Oceanic | place: Subarctic Pacific Ocean | collected 2015-01-20
ACAAACGACCAGATCCACAATCCGAAGGACTTCGGAACTGCGGCAAATTCAACAAAATTGACAAAGAACGCATCTGGAAATCTTGAATGGGTTGCCGATTCTGGTGGTGGTTCTGGGGTTTCACAAATTGTTGCTGGAACAAATGTGACAATCGCACCGACTGGTGGAACTGGTGTGGTCACAATCAATTCGTCTGGTGGTGGTGGAACGGACACGAATTTGATTTCACGAAATGTCAAAGCATACGGAAACATTCTTTTCGGATCTGAATTCGGACTAGGGAATGCACAATATAACAACGAACACAAATTCAGCACAAATTTAGGATCACCAGCAATCACAACGATTTCACCGAAAAACATGGTCAATTCATCGATCTGGGTTTGTCCGAAAAGTGGTTCTGGTTTGCGATCTTGGAATGGGTGGTGTTTCGGTGCAAGTGGTCAAAAGGTTGTTTTGTCTTTGTTGCGTGTGATCATGCCATGTCCAGTTCCATCGGAAGAATATCCATCAACAATTGATGTGTGTCGTGCGGCATCGGTTTCACTGACTATGACTGGAAACAACACACCACTTTGTTTTGACATTGAAAGTTTCACAACATGTGAAGGGTGGTCGGAAACATTGACAAAGAATGAAGTTCTTCTTTTGTCGGCATATTGTCCAGAAGGAAAAGATTCATCATTCATGTTGAATTGTCAAATTCTTCTTGAACATTAAAATAATAATATAATAAAAAAAAAGTGACTACAAAAATGAATGAAATGATTGAAAGAATTTGTCCGTTGACAATAATGTTGAACGTTGGTGCAGTTGGAATTTCATTGACTGATCTTGAAATGGGTTTGAAGTTGCTATCTTATACCGCAGCAATAGTGTGGACGATCGTGAAGACCACAAAAGAAATCAGATTCTGGAACGATAAAAGAAAAAGTTGAAAGATGGCAAAAATGGCATCATTTGTCTTTCGCAAAAACAAATCAAAAAAAAGAAGGGGTGTTCATGCGAAATCAAAGACATCAAAAACAAAAGGTTCTGACAATTATGTCAAAAAATACAATGGACAAGGAAGATGAAAAAACAAAAATTTCTGATCATTCATTGTTCTGCGACTTATGAAGGTGACGACATTCGTCCAGAAACAATCAAGAAATGGCACATGGGAAAATCTGGTCGTGGTTGGTCAAGGGTTGGATATTCTGATTTGATCACAATTGATGGTGTTCTTCACAATCTTCATTTTGCAAAAGGTTCAAATCCTTATGATGGTTTCATTGAAAGTTCTGAAATGACGTGGGGTGTCAAAGGTGAAAATTCACATTCAAAGCATGTTTGCTACATTGGCGGACTTGACAAAGAAACAAAAGAACCGAAAAACACACTGAACAAAGAACAAAAAGAAACGCTTGAAATTTACATCAAACATGAAATCTTGCGAAATCCAGATCTGAAGGTTGCTGGACACAATCAGTTTTCAAACAAAGCATGTCCATCATTCAATGTTGCGAACTTTTGTTGTGAAATTGGTTTGAAACTTGGAAATCTTTACATGGAAAATGACAACTACAAAGAAAATAATAATCAAAAAAAAAAATAAAATATGAAACTTTTTTCAAATATCTTTCAAATGTTAAAATCAAAACGATTTCTGGTGACTTTGTTCATGATGTTGTCATGGCTTGTCTTCGGTTTTTTAGGAATCAAAAGTGACACAAACATGTCAGAATTTGCAGCGTATTTTGCCGCACTTTCACCATTTGTGATCGGTTACATCTACGGAGAAACAAAAAGATCGTCTGGATCAAAAACATTTTGTGAATGCAAAAAATAGTTTTTTTCTTGATCTTCGGACTTCTAGTTTCTAGTTGTTGCACAACTAGATTGTGCAAAATAGAACGTGCGGAAAAAAAGATCTTGAAACTGACTGATAAATTTCCAGAACTTCTTCAGAACAATGACACAATTGTTTTGAAAGACACGATCAAAATTGATCCAGTAATTGTTGACACATCTTTTGTTGATGGTTCAAGTGACACGATCATTGTGATCAAAGACAAAATCACGATCAAATATGTGAAACAAGATTCCATCATCTTCTTGACTGGTGAATGTGAAGGTGACACAATATTCATCACACATGAAGTTCCAGTTGAAAAGATTGTGATCAGAAATCCGACATTTGCAGAACGTGCAAAAGAATGGACATATTTTTGTTTTGCAATTGCTGCGTTGTTGCTGGTTGCAAGAATCTTTTTCAAAGACATTTTCAAGATCTTCAACATCTTCAAATGATGGTTTTGAACAAGGTTTTGTTCATTGTCTTTCAAACAGATAGGTTCATCACAACAAAAAATTCTTTTATTTTGAAGCATGACAAAATTCAAAAAGCAATTCCGTCCACATTGGAATGAAGGACTTCAACCACTGATCAACGATCTTCGAAAATTTCCAGAAGGAATCCAGACACAATGTTTGTCGGCTGCGATAAAATATGCAAAAAAGGGTGGTGAACTTGAAGTTGATCACACCAAAAACAAACAAACAATCACGTCACCGAAATCTTCAAGGATCAAAACACTTGATGATCTGATTCGTGTCTGTAATATAGACACATCGGTTTGGAATGTTGATCGATATGTTGTCAACAAATGGGAAGTCGGATCACAAGTTGATGGACAAATCATTGTTGAACCACTTTTTCAGATCAAAGCGTGGTTGAAAAAATCAACTGAAATCTTTGAATTGAAAAGGATCAGACAAGAAATCATTGAAGATGTCAAATCATTTGCACCACAATATGAAACCATAAAATTCGAAAACAAGAATCATGGACAATTGATGGAAGTCAACATCTTTGATCTTCATTTCGGAAAACTTTGCTGGGGTTTGGAAACTGGTGACAACTACGACATCAAAATTGCCACCAGAAGGTTCATTGATGCGATTTCATCGATGATTGAACGATCAAGGGGGTTTGACATCAAACGTGTTGTTTTTCCTATTGGAAACGATTTCTTCAATTCAGACACCAGAATGAATCAAACTTCAAACGGAACACCACAAGACGAAGATCTGCGATGGCAAAAAACATATCGTGCTGGTCGTGAATTACTGATCAAAGGAATTGACATGTTGTCAACCATTGCACCAGTTGATGTGATTGTGGTTCAAGGAAATCACGACTTTGAACGATCCTTTTATGTTGGCGATGCAATGGAATGCTGGTATCATAACAACGAAAATGTCAGTGTGAACAATGGTGCGAATCCACGAAAACACTATAAGTTCGGACAATGTCTGATCACCTACACACATGGAAACAATGAAAAGGTTGCTGATCTTCCGTTGTTGGTTGCAAGTGAAGAACCGAAATTGTGGTCTGAAACAAAATTTCGTGAAATCCATGTCGGACATTTGCACCATAAAAAGGAAATCAAGTTCATGGCAACACAAGAACACAAAGGAATGGTGATCCGATTCATGCGATCTTTGTCTGGAACTGATGCATGGCACAATCTAAAAGGTTACAAAGGCGGCATTCAGTCGTGTGAAATGTTTATATGGGACGAAAATGATGGTCTTGTTTGTCAATTTGCACACAACATTTGATCAAAATCGATGTTTTTTTTCTTATTTTATACAAAAAACACTGGAAAATCTACGAAAATAAAAGAAATTTTCAACTAATTTTGTGCAATCCTTATCTAGTAAACAAAGAAAAATGAAAAAAAGTTTGATTTCTTTGTTGTAGAATGAAAGTTTTTTTTATCTTTACATCAGAAATCAAGACAAGAAGTTTTGATCACACCTAAAAAAAACAGAAAAATGGAAACTATCACAACAATTCAAAAATCAGAAATTTCAGTGAACACAACAATCAAATTTCAAATCACAAAATCAAGCATGTCAAAAAGACAAATGGACTATTCAAGCACATCAGTTGATTCATTCAAAGTGAATCGTTCAATCATGGCTTGTGATGTCAGAAACTGGTCTGATGAAGTTCTTCAAAGAAGAATCAATGATGGTGCAGAAACTTATGGTGAATTCATGTCAATCGAAATGGCGACAATTTTTTGTGATGCATTGAATAATAAAACACAACAAGAATTGATTGATCTTTCAATCGCTGATGACTACAAAATGACATTGTCAGAAAACATGATTGTTGAACACTTATAAAAAAAACAACAAGATCGGTCACGAAAGTGATCGGTCTTTTTTAATAAAAGAAATATAAAAATGGAAAAAATTACTTTCGAAAAAGATTCAAAAGAACGACAAAAGCACGTCAAAGACACGTGCAAAAGAATGGTGTCGTGGGGTTGTGAAATTGTTGAAGTTTACGTTTCACTCTGGACTGGGGTGGTGATCATCACATTCAAACACGAAAAACAGATTCTTGACATCATTTCAACCGACATAAAAGAAACGCTTGAAGAAACACTTCAGTGTTATGATCCACAAAACAAACCTAAAAAAAGAAAATAAAATATGAAAAATTTAATTTGCAAAATCAAATCTTTATTCCGACCACAATTTGAAGTGGTTGATCGAATCGTTTTATCAACTGGACTGATCTGCATTCACACGAAAGACAATTGTTCTGGTGTGATCACAATTGATGTTCAAAAAAATGACTGGTTATGATCAAGAAAAATCAATTCATTTATAAGAACCAGAAAAAAGTTCCATCACGATTCGGTGGTTCAATGTATTATCTTTTTTTCAATGATGGTGAAAGATCATTCAGAACGTGTGTGGACACTACATTCAGAAATTTTCACAAATGGGAACGACTGATCAAGAATGCAAAAAAAGGTGACATCGTGAATGGTCTTGTTGTCAAATCAAAAGGACTGATCGATGCTGATTCAAATCCACGATGGGGTGGAAATATATATCAAGACGCAGAAAAAAAACAATGAAAAAGTTTCATTGAATGAAAAAATTGTTTACTTTTGTGAACACTTAAAAAAACAAACAAAATGGAAAAAATTGAAAATGCAGTAATTGTCAACGACAATTCAAAAACAAATCGTGAAAGATTAAAAGAATTATATCTTCATTATAATTTGAACGAAGAAGATATTTTCAAACACAAAAAATTCGGATATGTTATGATCACAAGAACTGGAATCGAAAAGATCATGTCGCATGATGGAATCGTTGTCACGTTCAATCCAGAAATGGTCGGACTTGATGGGTGCATTGTCAAAGCAACTGCAACAAAAGGTGATGTCAAAATTGAAACTTTTGGATCTGCAACAAAATCAAATTGCAATTCAACTTATTACATGGAAATGGCACAAAAACGTGCGAAATCAAGATGTGTTCTTGAAATTACATCATTCTATTCACTAGGGGTTTATTCAGATGTTGAGGTGGACGAATGGAATCACATGCACAAATCAAATCAATAACATGAAACACACACTTTTTCTTGGTGGCGAATATATCGTGATTTCGTCCGACAATTATTTCTTTGAAAAATATAAAGAAATAGTTCCGACATTTCAACTGGAAAACACCGCTGATCATGTTCTGGGTTCGAACTGGAAAACAATGAATCGTCCGATCGTGAACGTCTTTCGTGATCGGTTGTTCAAATCTTTTGATCTTGAACTGGATCAGATCCACAAAGATGATGTTGTTTTGTATGGCAAAGTTTACGAAAACAACAAATCTTTTCGTTTGTCAGAACTGGTTCTTTTGTCTGAAATTGCATTCAACAAATCGCTTGATCAGTTTGACAAATTAAAAAAAGAAAATAAAATCAAAATACTAACTTTTTAAAAAAAAAAATTATGTTCTTAAAAATTACACTTGTGATCCTTTTGCTGATCTTCTGGGGTTTGTCTTTGTGGGTTGTCTATGTTGCTGGAATGTCACGTGGATTTCAAAACTTCATGTCAGATCGTCCAGATCACAAATTTGATCGTCTTGACGCTGCAATTTACGAAAACATCAGTGGAAAAAAACTTGATCACATCAATCCAGTTGCTGAAATGATAGCAGACAAAAGAATTCAAGATTTCAAAGACAAAAAGAAAATTGAAAAAAGAAATGCAGTGATTTCAAAAATCAAGAAGAAAAGATCAAAAAAGAAAAAATGATCATGGAAAAAACAGATCAAGAAAAAACACAATGGATTGACGATTTCTTTGATGAAAAAGAAGATCCAGTTGTCACAAACTTCAATCTGATCGGAATGATTGAAACTTTGATTGACAATTCGGTCTTTGAACACCGAACAAAAAAAGAACTTCATGACAAGATTGAAACACTGAAAGAATCTGAAGTCAGTGGACTGATCAATCTTTTGAAAGAAAACAGAATCATTCGTGATCCACGTGATCAGTTTGATGTGATGGCAAAAAACGGACTTTTTAAATAATAAAAAACAAAAACATGACAAAGAAAAAGGAAAATGATCTTGTGAAAACTTTGCGTTTTCATGGAATTTCAAAAAGAATGCTGGGTTCTGAAATGAACTTGTCGCAACCGACAATCAAATCTTATTGTGACAATCCACAAAGATTCCGTCTGGATCAACTGCGAACAATCGGAAGATTGACGGATTTGAATATCACTGAAATTGATGAATTGATTGAAGATGAAAAAACAAAATAAAAAAATGACATATAAAAGAAGAACAAGTTTGTCGAAATTTGAAGAACTTTCAGAAGACAAGAAACAAAAAGTCATTGATCACATCACCAGAATGAATTGTTCTATTGAATCGGCTGCAAAATCATTGAACATGACAAGGGAAACAATCAACAAGATCTTTGCAGAACGATTCGGAAAACGTGATCGTGCAATTGACAAAATAAAAGAAACAATCAAATGATCAGTGTGTTTTTTTTCTTTGTGGGTTTGACTTGTGGTGTGTATATCATGACGCAATATGAATTCAGACACTGGTTGAAAGAACGATCAGATCTGAAAAAAGAACTGGAAAAAACAGAACATGAAAGAAACTACTGGAAAAACCAGTGGAAAAATAAATATGATTAAATAAAAAAAACAAAAAAATGGAAGACAAAACATTCATCAACGGATTGTTCATTCGTGAAAAAGAATTTGACAATGGCGGTTCAATCATCAAGATCGACATCAACGTGAACGCACTTCACGATCAACTGGCTGCATTAAAAAACGACAAAGGGTTTGTCAGTATAGAATTGAAAAAAAGACGTGAAAAAGCGGAAAATGGAATTTCACACTATGCTGAATTGAACACGTTTGTTCCAAAACAAAAAGATCAAAATTCTAGTGAATCAAGTGAAAAGTTTCACACAAGTGATGATGTTCCGTTCTAAAATGAAGGAAAAAATGAAAAATATTTTTATCTTTGCCACCTAAAAAATTGAAGACACAATGGAAAAAAACAAAAACAAAGATCGAAACTTTCTGGGTGTTTGGATTCCGAAACACGTATATTTGAACAAACAACTTTCGTGGCTGGAAAAGATTCTTCTGGTCGAAATTGAATCACTTGACAATCAAGATGGTTGTTTTGCATCGAACGACTATTTCGCTGAATTTCTGGACGTTACGAAAACAACAATTTCAACTGCAATTTCTAAATTGAAACAACTGGGGTTTGTCAGACAAGTGTCTTTTGATGGACGCAGAAGGGTTCTGGAAGTTTGTGATCCAGCATTTAAGAAAACCGAAAGTCAGAGTTCGTCAAAACTTGAAGGCAGCATTGATGAAAACTTGAAACATAATAATACAGATATAAAATCAACTAATAATTCAACTAAAATAAAAGAAAAAATATATAAAAAGAATTTTTTGAATTTAGAAAAAAAACAACAAAAGAAGATCCACGACATTCAAGATGGATCAGTTTGCATTGAAGTTGATGAATTAAAAAATTCACAAGTTTGGATTGAATCAACTGCAAGACATTTGAAAGTTTCAATGTTTTGGATCAACACACTTTTGAAAGAATTCATTTCTGAACAAAAATTGAAAGACGATTCATTCAAATCTTTGCGTGAAACAAAAACACACTTCTTGAACTGGTCAAAAATTCAGATCCAAAAAAATCGAAAAACTGATGATCGGTGGGGACGTGTTGATCCATCACACACAAGAACGATCAAAAGAAAAGAAGAAGTGAAACCAGAAATTTCAGAAGAAGAAAAAAAGAAAATTCACAATGATTTCATCAAATCAAATCTGATTGATCCGTTCAATCAATTTGTTCAAACAAACAATTTTGTGAAGATCAGTGACTTCGGATCACTGGTTTCAAATGAATTGAAGAAACATGGGTTCTGGTTTGAACACGACAATCATGTTGTTGAATATATGAAAACAATGAAAAAACCAAAACCAAAAAAGAAACAAAACACAAATGGAATCGGATCACTGATGAAAAAAGATCGATCATCAGAAATGATCAAAGATTTCATCATGAAAGTTTCGTTTGAAAAAATGAAAGAAAAAAATGTTGATCTTGAAAAAATAGTGATCAGATGAAAAACAGACAAGACGAACTGAAGATTCAAATTGCAGTGGTGAACTGGATCAAATCAAATTTTCCAGAAATCAGATATTGTGCAAGTGCTGGTGGAATGCGAACATCACTTTCAGTTGCAAAGAAAATGAAGGCATCTGGATATGTCAAAGGGTTTCCAGATCTTTTTTTGTATCACTGCACAATGAAACACAACGGACTTGCAATTGAATTGAAAACAAAAACTGGAAGATTGTCACCACATCAAAAACAATGGCTGGAAGATCTGAATGCACGTGGATATTGTGCAAAATGCACACATTCTTTTGAAGAAACAATCGATTTGATCACTGAATATTTGAACGAAAACGTGTAAAATGAAAGAAATTTTGACGAAATATCAAGAAATTTTTGTTGTGTTCTTATCTAGTAAAGTGAAGAAAAGTGAAAAAAACTTTGATTTGTCCATTGTCGAATGAAAAATTGTTTTATCTTTACACCATGAAAGAAACACAATGTTTCGGACAACCTAAAAAAATCAATCACATGGAAACAAAAGAAACAATCAACAACACATTCAAAACAAATGCAAGACACTTTGTTCTTGACACTATCAATGAAGTTCAAAGATTCAAAACATTTCACAATTTAGATCTTGACAACACGATCAATGCACTTTTCGGTCTTTTTGACACACACCGATTTGACATGAATGTTTGGAACAAAGAACTGGAAAAAATTACAAAAAACGGAAGAACATTTCCATCACACAAAAACATTCTTTGCATTGCTGCTTTATGCAACAAAATCAACATTTGTGGATCGGCTGCAACTGGAATGGCATTGTCAAGATAAAAAACAAAACATGATCGGTCACTTCGGTGATCGGTCTTTTTCTAATACCTAAAAAAAACAAAGATGGAACAAACATTGAAAATCAAGATCAAAGACGATCAGATCACACTTCTTCAAGTTGTAGATCAAAAAGAACATGAACTTGCAAACAGATCATTTCATGATGGTGAATGGAACAAAATGGTCGATGCGTTCAGATCCACATTCGTTCAACCGAAAACATTTGCATTCACTGAAATTGACTGGTGGGTTGCAGTTGATGAACATGGTCGTGGAAACTGGAAAAAAAACTTTTACAAATTAGTTGTGAAATACAAAAACGGATTCACATATAAAATCAAATCATTCAATGAATTCAACAACGTGTTCGGAATGAAGTTTCAAAGGGACACAACATTTGATCAGTTCAAAGAAACCATGAAAAGAATTCATGATGAATTGAAAACAGATCAAGATCCAGAATTCAACATTGTTCAATCTGAATTTGATGTGTCATGATGTCAGAAACTTTCAAATCAACAAACACAAGTGAAAAATTTGATGTCGATCTTTTCGGTTTCAATGACTGGTTCACGAACGAAATGAATCTTTCACCAGAAGTTCAAATTGATGACACTGAATTGACAATTGAAGTGGAATGGACGTTCTTCATGGAAATGCGATCGTGGGGTGTCAAATCAATCGGTGCGTATGCATCAAAGGTTTCATTCACTGATTCAATGGTTGTGACTTATTACGATCTTGAAGATCAGCATCATGAAGTTGAAATCAAAGAAGATCAGTTGAACAAATTGATTTCAGAATTTGAAATTGACACAAACGATCAAAGAACAATTGACACAATGTTTCATGTGGACAATGTTGAAATTGACATCGAAGAAAAAACAATTGAAGTTCAATTTTAAAAAATAAAAAAATGGAAAAAGAAATCGACAAAAATGAAACATGTGAATCGTGTGATGGTGAAGGAAAAGTCAACATGACTTGTTGTGGAATCAATATTCATGGAAACGACATTGATCTTTGTCCAGAATGCGGTGAACATTGTGGTGATGAATCAGAAACATGTGAAACTTGTGATGGATCTGGTGAAATAAAACAAATATAAAATCAATAATAAATAAATAAAAAAATGGCAAAAAATCAAAATCAAAAATTGATGGACAACATCAAAACTTTAGAAACAAAAACAACAAACAGATCACCACTGAAATGTGCGATCAGTGCAGAAGACGAATGTTTCAAGATCATTCAAACAATCTGGTCGTGTCAAAACGATGAACAAAAAGAAGGTTGTGAAAACATGTTGAAAACATATATCAAGAAACATGGCAATGACAATCTGGGAATCACATTCATCAAACTTGAATTGAAACGTCTTGACAAGATCATTGAAATGTCAAAGATCAGAAACAAGAAAATGAAAGAAATGCAAGATGCACTTGCAAAACAACAACCAGAACAACCATCACAAGAAACACTGAAACAATCAGTGAAAGATGGTTCAATTGAAAAACTTCCAAAAATATCGAAGTCAAAAGAATAAAAAAACACAATCTTTGTGATTGTTTTCCATTATCTGATTGATTGTCAGATCTTGGTTTTTTAGGTGGGACGGATTGCAGAAATGTGATCCGTTCTTTTTTTATATATTTGTAAAATGAAAGATCTGGAAAAATTCAAACCGCTTGTTGATCATCTTAATAAAACAAAAGAACACAAGATCAAAGACATTGAACTGAATGAAACATTTGACAAGGTGATCACGTTGAAGGTGTCTGAAGAAACATTTGAAGCATGGGAACTACTTTGTGAAAACTGGGGTGATGTTCTTGGTTACGATAACAAATCGAAGATCTTTGAATTCGCAATCATTGAAGCATTGAATGTTCCGATCGCATCGCTGGGTGGTTTCAACATCTAGTGGTTCACAATTACTTTCACACAATCAAAGTTTTTTGAATTAAATTTCTATTTTTGTGAAAACAAAATGAAACAATATGGGACACACTAAAAAAAAGGAACAAAAAAGAACTGAAGTCACAAAGGACACGTTGATCGAATCATTGCGTCAAAACATGGGAAACGTCACACTTGCATGTCACTTCACTGGTTGTTCACGATCTACGTTTTACAGATACATGGAATCTGATGAACAATTCAAAAAAGACGTTGAAGATATTTCAAGCATGGCAATTGATATTTGTGAAGCGGAATTGTGGAAACTAATCAAAGAAGGAAATTCAACTGCAATCATCTTCTTTTTGAAAACAAAAGGAAAAGTTCGTGGATATGTTGAAAGACAAGAACTGACTGGATCAGATGGATCACCAGTCGTGTTTCAAGAAACTAAAACATATTTGAATGCACCTATCAGCGAAGCAGACACAAGCAATTGATCTACTAGAAAACCAGACACACAATGTGATTTGTTATGGTGGCGGTGCTGGTGGTGGAAAATCAATGCTGGGTTGTTATTTTATTTTGAAACAATGTCTGAAGTTTCCAGACACGAAATGGTGCATCGGAAGATCACGTTTGAAAACTTTGAAGGAAACAACATTGCAATCACTTTTTGAAGTTTGCAAAATACAAGGATTGAAAAGCGGAATTGATTTCAACTACAATGAAACGAAATCCACAATCACTTTTTTCAGAACTGGATCAGTGATCATCTTGAAAGATCTTTTTGCAATGCCATCAGATCCAAACTTTGACGCACTTGGATCACTTGAAATTTCTGGACTATTCATTGACGAAGCCGCAGAAATCACACCGACTGCATTTGCAATCATTCAAAGTCGAATCCGTTACAAACTGGACGAAAATGATTTGATTCCAAAAACATTGATCACGTGCAATCCGTCAAAAGGGTGGGTATTTTCACAATTCTGGAAACCTTATTCAAACGGAACACTTGATCCGAACAAAGCATTCATTCAATCACTTGTCACTGACAATCCACACATTTCAAAACATTACATCAAACAACTTGAAGGACTTGATCAACTGAATAAGAAACGATTGTTGTTCGGTGACTGGAACTATTCTGATGACGATGCAAATCTTTTTTCAATAGATCATTTGAATGATATGTTCACAAATGAATTTGTTCCAGATGGTGACAAATACATGTCCATTGACGTTGCAAGATTCGGTCGTGATCAAAGTGTGATCTGCATTTTCAGTGGGTGGAAACTGATCAAGATCAAGACATGGAAGAAAAACACATTGTCAGAACTTGCTGATCATGTGAAAGAATATGCAAAGAAATACAACATTTCAAGATCAAACATTGTTTGTGATTCTGATGGTGTTGGTGGTTCTATTCCAGATTACATCAAAGGAATCAAAAGTTTTGTGAATGGATCAAAAGCAATCAATGGTCAAAATTATAAGAATTTGAAGACACAATGTTTTTATCATCTTGCGTCTATTGTTTCAAAGGGACAAATCTTCATTGATGAAAAGAATCCAGAAGTCAGACACCAGATCATTTCAGAACTTGAACTGATCAAACAACATGACATCAACAAAGACAACAAAATTTCAATGACACCGAAGGATCAGATCAAGCAAATGCTGGGACGATCACCAGACATTTCCGATGCACTTGCAATGCGATCGTTGTTTGATTTAAGCAAATCAAGAATCGTTTATTTCGGTTGATGATCTATAAACAAAAACTTCGACATGACTTCGAAAATAAAAGGTATTTTTGCAAATTACAGAAAAGAACATGAAAACACTGAATCAAAAACATCATAAGATCTTGAAGGAATTCACGAAAGATGTGGATCGTTTCATCTACGATGTGACGGAAGATCAGACAATCAACACATTCATGAATTTCATTCCGTTGAAAAGAAAAGCGGAAATGATTCACAACAAACTTGGTGAAGATATTGAAAACAATGAAATTTCAAAAACTGAATGGGTGTTCATGTTGCCAAACTTTTTGATGTTCGGTGCAGTTGGTTTTGCAAGTGCATTGAAAACAGAAGAAAACACAATTGAAATTGAAGACAAGATCCATGATCTTTTTTCTGAAATGACATTGACAATCGGTGATCTGGACGAAATGTTGTCAGAACATCTTTTGACAATTGAAGCAATGGACATCATTGATGACATCGCTGGAATAAAACAAACAACAACAAAAACAAACAAACAATGATCAATCTGAAAGTAGGAAAACACAAGTGTTCGATTCCAAACAAATGGAATGAAATGAATGTTTCTGAATATGCAAAAATCGTCAAAATTTTATCGGACTTTGACATCAAGAAAATTGAAGATCTTGAAGACGAACATGAAAAAGAACAACAAAAACTGATCAACATCAAAGCGAATCGTGATGTGTTCAAGTTCTTGTCTGGACTTGAAGACGATGTGATTCAACAATGTAATTTGACACAAATGAATCAGTGTCTGGATCTGATGAATCAATTTCTGAATTCAGAAGTGGACAAAGGAATCATTGAAGAAAACAAACAACAATCTTTCAAATGGAAAAATAAAAAATATTTGTTTCCATTTCCGAACATGAAGGAATCAACGTTCGGTGATTACATTGAAGCGGAACAAGTGACGATCAACGCACATGAAATGGAAGGTGGTCGATTTGGATTGATCGCAAGACAAATGGCGATTCTTTGCAAAGAAGAAGGTGAAAAAACAAATGATGATCTGATCGAAAAGAAAACAAGATTGTTTGAAAAGTTGCCGATGGACATTGTCTGGAAGTTCGTTTTTTTTTTGATGGAACAAACGAATTCATTTCAGAAAAATATTCAAACATCTTCAAAGACGGAAATCGATCTGGAAACAGACATGCAGACGAAAACTGGGACATCATGAAGGGGTTCGGCTGGTTGAACACATTGTATGATCTTGCAATTGATGGTGTGTTCACAAGGACACCACACAACGCAATTGAAAGTGTGGAAAAAACAAACTTGTTTGAAGTGTTGACATTTCTTTCATGGAAGTCGGCAAAAAATGAATATGAAAACGAAGTTCGTGCATCAATGGAATCTGAAGCCGAATCAAGACAAAGATCAAAAAAATAAAAAAATAAAGACATGGCACAATTTACATCAATGAACAATATTGTCGGAACAATGGAAGCAGCATGGACAAGTTTCCGATGTGGCAAAGAAGGAAGCCCGATGAACACGTTTCATTTCGGCTGGGAACAAGAAATTGACAATCTTCACAACACACGTGGAACAACAATGGTTGTGAATCCACCGATTTCTTCAACTGGAAAAATCAGCATTGATCGTGAAGTGGTGAAAACAAACACATCATTCACGTTGCAAATTTATTCAAATGTTCCATCAGAAACTTTCGGTCAACAAAATTTCGCTGCATATTCAACGATATGGGACGGAATGGAGCATTGTTTTTATCAATGGCTTGAAACCACATTGAACGTTCTGGGATCAAGGGTTCAAATGGGAACTGGTTCTGTAAGTATAACAAGAAGAAATCAATCATCAAATGATCAGATGTTTCAAATTGAATGTCGATTCGATCTTGATTATTTCTTCAGATGTTTTGAATTTAATCAATAGAAATGAACGCACCACTGGACATCAATACAATCAGAAAAATTGCAACCGAAATTCAAGTGATTCTGGGTTTGAAGTTGATTCAATTGAAAAGACGTGCGTCTGGATCATTGATCAATTCTTTCACACACAAAATTTCACTTGTCAATGAATTTGATCTTTCAATTCAAATCAAAGGGTTGAACTATTGGAAGGTTGTTGAATATGGTGTCAATCCAGCCGCAGTTCCTTATTCACCAGACGAACCAGCACGAAAAGCAACTTCACTTTACATTGAAGGACTTATGAAGTGGATCAGAATCAAAGGAATCGCAAGTCAGAATGATGTTGTTCGTGGAATTGCATTTGCGATCGCAAGAAAAGCAACTGGAAAAAAGGGTGGTGGATCAAAAGGAATTCCATTTGACAAAAGCAAACTGGGGTTCATAAGAAAAACAAGATCCGAACGTGATCATGAAGTGAAAAAAATCGCTGACGTTTACAATAAAACAATCACAACTGCAATCAAATCTTTGACTGGTGACATTGAACTTGTGATCAAATAAAAAAATAAAAGAATAAAAAAATGGCATTTCCGACAATAACAATTCAACCGAAAAACGAATCGATCAATTCATCGCTTTATCCGATCAATTTCACAATAGTAGAATCAACACCAGACACATTGAACATTTTGTCACAAGTGGAATACTGGAACGGATCAGCATGGACAACGTGGGGTGGACAAATGAGGTGTTCACCGAATCTGGACTTCGCTGGATATTATGATTTGAACATTGCCGATCTTGTGAATTCACTTCCGAAATCTGATGCGTCTGGATTCCGTTCACTTGGTGATGGTGGGTGTTTTGGCGGTGCAATAGGTCAACTAGAACAAATCGACTGGGAATCGGTTTCAAACTGGAAGGTTCGAATTCAAACACAACGTGAATATCTTGACACTGGAACTGGATTCATTGAAGTTGATTCAGACATCACACAATCAAATTCATTTTATATTCATGAAGGTGCTGCACCATTTATTCAATTTTCGCATGGTAGTTCTGGAATTCAAGAATCTTTGACTTTTGGATCTTATCTGATGCAACAAAACACAACTGATGCTGCAAACTCTTGGTTGTGGTTGACTGACAACATCTATCAAGCAAACAATCCACAACATCGATGGGACTACACAACAAAAATTCGTAAAACAGAACAATTTTATCTGCACACATTCAATGGACGATTGTTGACTGGAATCACACTGGACAACAAATTGCAGATCACAACATTTCACCGAAATGGGACACCACTGGGAATCAGAAATGTCACATGGAATTTTCCACCAAACAATGACGGAATGCAATCAATTGATGTGGGGTTTCGGTCAATTATGGGTGCTTATGTGCCGAATGGTGCTGAAGGACCAAACTTTGACTATGTTGCATCTTATGAAGTAGTGAACAAAGTTGCAAACGCAGCAAACACATCACTGGGGTGTTCGTCACTGACGTGGGTGTTTAAAATCGACCGAACATGTCGTCCGAAATCTTATCAGCGTTTTATGTGGAAAAATCAACTGGGTGGTTTTGACATGTTTTCTTCAGAAGGAAAACTTGAAAGTCGAAGAAAAATCAAACGATCACGTTTTGAAAGAAGACGAACACGACTTGACTGGAAGAATGTTGAATCCTATGGAAAAAACAACTGGTTGAACAAAGAAGAAAAAACATTCAAAATTGAAACACAAAATCTTCGTGCAAAAGAAGCAAAATGGTTTTCAAAAATCGGTGCGTCTGCACTTGTTTATTTGCGTGTTGATCTGGTTTCGAAAGACAATCCAGTTGCGTTCGGAAATTTCACTTCATGGGAAAATCTTCGTGATTCTGGTCAGTGCAATTCCTATGTTCCGATCATTATCAATTCAAATTCAATCAAAATCAGAAACACATCAAAACAATTTTCAAAAGTTTCTTTTGAATATCAATTCGCAGTTTCTGATCTTTATCCTAGAATGTAAAAAAACAAAACAAAATGGCAAATCAAGTTCCAGACATACTTTTTCAAATCATTGACAACACGACTTCAAATGTTGAAGGGGTTCTTGACATTGACAATCCGACTGACTTCCCACTTGCATTGACATATTCAATCAAAGATGTTCAAGACATCACGAAATCAAAAGGATCGTTTTCAAAGACGTTCAAAATTCCAGCAACACAAAACAACAATGACATTTTGAAATCATTGTTCAGTGATTCATTCTACAATTCCTTTTTGTTTGTCGAAGATAAAAAAGCAAGAATCTGGTGTGATGGATCTTTGATCATGGAAGGACAATTCAAAATTCAAGCAACAACACAAGACAAAGTTCCACTTCATTATCAATGCGTGATCTTCGGTGAAAATTATGAATGGGTGAATGCACTTGAAAGTGTGAATTTGTGTGATCTTGACTTTGATGCTGGAAATCTTTTTCCAGACACACCATCAATCATTCCTTATGAACGTGAAGACATTGAAGCAACATGGGAACACAACTTTTCTGGACACATCGTGTCTGGTGTTGGAACACATGTTGTTTATCCACTTGTGAACACTGGGAAATGGACACATGGAAACTTCGCACATGTTGATGACATGTTTGCGGCAATATGGGTTCGAAACATTCTTTTGACTGCATTTGCTGGAATTGGTTATCAAGTAGAATCAGAATTTTTTGAATCTGACTGGTTCAAAAAACTGATCACATTGTCACCACGTCAAATGTGGGAAATCACTGAAGATTCTGATGTTGCAACACCTTATTCATGGGAATATTGCACTGATCCAGACACTGAATCTGGCTGGAAGATTCCAGCAAATTATCGAAATCTTTCACAACCGACAAACACATTTGATGGTGCGATCGGCTTTCTTCCGACACCATGTTGCACTGGTTGTGATCCAGACAACGTGATCACCGCTGGTGTCACATTTCCAGATGTTAAATTTCAACTTCTTCCACATATTGATGAAATGAATGAACAACGCACGTGGTGTGGTTGGTGGTGGGGTTCTTTTGGTTCTGGTGCAAATTATATGAACGGATATGGTGCTTGTCTGAACACACTTGACATGAATGGATCATATTGTGACACTGGATTGTGGATCTGGGGTTCTGAATGGAATTGTGTCTGGACTGATCCACAAGGGCTTGTGACACCGACACAACCACCGACATCATTTCACGTTGAACCGATCAACAATGTTTCTGTATTTCAAACAACACAAACTGGTGAATATAGTTTCAACATTGAAGCACTTGTTGAAATGGACAATCAATACACGATCACAAATGTTCCAGAACCAGTTGATCCGTTCAACATGTTATCTGGGACATATTTGGAAAATGAAGGTTTTTTCTATGACACTGCATTCGGAAATTCGTGGGGACAAGTGAATCCACAATCTGGATATGATGAATTCGAAGATTTCGGAACACAATATTCTTGCAATTTATGGTTGATCAGAATCAACGGAAGCACTGGATTTCATGAACCGACATTTCTGGATCGAAAAACAAAGAATTCAACTGATAATGGTTGGCACAATTTATTCAATGCAAGTCGTGCATCACAAGGTGGTGCATTGCCATCAACAAACTTGGAATTCAAAGTTGAAGCAACAAACATTCTGGTTGATATTGTTGACACTGATGACAAATACTATTTTTATACTGAAGTATTTGAAACACTTGTCAACGTCTGGTCTGAAAACGCAAATGGTGGTGTGAAATATGAAGCATTTTGTCAGTGCAAATACAGAATCAAAGACGCAAAAACGTGGGGTGGTTTGACAAACGCACTGATTGATGGTGGACAAATTTCAATCAATTCACTTCTTCCATGTGACACAACACAACTTGAATGGATCAATGGGTTGACTGGACTTTTCAATCTTTACTGGTTTGCAGATGAAGGTGCGAAAGTGATATATTGTGAACCACGTGACAACTTCTTTTTGAACACTGGTGAAGCAATTGACTGGTCTGACAAAATAAACATGGGACAACCATCTGAATCAAAATTTGTTTATGACACTTTGAATCGTGATCTTTGTTTCACTTATGAAGACGATGGATCAGATGGATTTGTTGAAGAACGAAATGATCGTGTTCAACAACAATGTTCTTTGAATTCTTATTCAATGGATCTGGGAAATCTTTACAAAAATGACGAAACACAAATCGGATCTGAATTCTATTGTCCGACATACATGTTCAACGACAAAGTGATTGCAACAAATTCTGGAAAAGCACCATATATTCCAGTGATTCATTCTGAATATACTTCAATCTGGACAACGACTTCGAATTCCGACTATCCAGACAAAATTGAAGAATTCGGTGCAAGAATCTTGTTGTGGGGTGGTTTGACACCAGTATTTCAAGCGGACGGATCAATTTCTGGAAACGCATGGCGGTGGGGAAAAACAAATCCATCATCAACACCTTATGAATTGAATGACTATCCGTTCGCAGCAACATTCAACAATCAAAATGAGGACTTTTTCGGTTCTTTGATTCTGGGTGGAATCACTTATTTTCCGACACTTCCTTTTCAAGATGCTGAAGCAAACGATCAGAATCCAGCGGCATCACCACCACTTTATCCATTTTGCGATGGACTTTTCAAAGTGTTCTGGGAAAAAAACATCAACACAATTCTGGAACGTCCACGAATCAAAACTGCATTGTTCAATTTGAATGCAAAAGACATCAGTGAATTTGACTTCAGACGTTTGGTTTATCTTGATGCTGGAATCGGTGAAGGTGCAACCTATTGGATCGTGAACAAAATTGTTGATTATAAACCAGCAAAAAACCAGTTGACAAAAGTTGAACTTTTTCAATGGAATGTTGCAAAACCACACAAACCACCAAAAGCACCACGACACAAGCGGTCAAATTTTGGTCAATCACGTGATGTTCCAAACGGAAAAAATTATCAATTCATGATCCGACTTGAAAACAATGCAAACGCACTGGGTGTTTCTGGTGTTGATCTGATTCAATCATCAACAACACCGAACTTGACATTGAACAATGCAGTTCCACGAAATCCAGTCGGAACACCAGATCCATCAAGAACACCACTTCAACCGAACGATGGAAGGATCAGAACAAGAACAAACAAAACTGGAAAATCTTTCAATGTAGGAAACAACAATGAAGTTCTTTCAGATTCAAACACAATTGTGATCGGAAACAATGCAAGAACTGGATCACATGGTGGAATTCATATCATCAACGGATCAAACACAATCAGAAATCAAAATGATCCGATCGTTGTTTCTTCTGGAAACAATAAGAATCCAGCGTTTGTTGTGAATCACAAAGGTGAATTCATGGAAGGTGGTGGCGGTGCGATTGTATATCAAGACGCATCTGGAAACTTTCTTGAAGTATATGTGGAAACAAGAAATGCGTTTTCTATAAATTATAAAAAACTTTTAAAATCAAGATAAAAAAATGGCAAATTTAGAAACGATTCTGAACATTCGTGTTGAAGGAACTTCCGACATGGTAAAATTCAAAGATGCAATTGACAAAACGTCTGAAGAATTAAAGCAATTGAAAAAAGCACAAAAAGATGCTGGTGCTGATGGTGCAAAATACAATCGACAAATTGTGGAATCGGAAACGAAATTGAAATCAATGCGAAAACAATTGAACGGACAAAAGAATGATCTGATCAAAACAAACAACGCATTGAAGGCGACTGGCAAATCTTATAATGATTTGACAAAACAAAACGCAAAACTTTCAATGGAACTTCGAAAACTTGCCGATCCACTTGGAAAAGATCGAAAAGAATTTGAAAAACTATCTGGTCAAATAAATAAGAACACCGCACAAATGTCAAAGATGGACAAAGCGATGGGACGATCACATCGAAATGTCGGAAACTATGGGGGTGCGATCAAAGGAATGGCATTTCAGATCGGTGCTGCGGTGATGGCATTCAAAACACTGGAACGTGTGATCGGTGTGTTTGTTGACTTTGAATTCCAGATCAAACAAGTGGGTGTGATTTCTGGTGCGACCGCTGGTGAAATGAAAGAACTTGAAAAACAAGCGAAAGATCTTGGATCGTCAACTGCGTTCACCGCTGGTGAAGTTGCTGGACTACAAAAAGAACTTGCAAAACTTGGTTTTGATCCGACTGAAATTCAAAACATGACAAGTTCAATTCTTGATCTTGCATTTGCATTCGGTGAAGATCTGTCAACAACAACCGCACTGGTTGGTTCAACACTTCGACAATTCAATCTTGATTCCGCAGAAACAAGTCGTGTCACTGATGTGATGGCGGCTGGGTTTGCGAATTCAGCACTGGATCTTTCAAAGTTTGAAACTGCAATGTCAAAAGTTGGACCAGTTGCATCGGCAATGGGTTTCACACTTGAAGACACAACGTCAATTCTTGGTGTTCTTGCGAATTCTGGAATGGACGCATCAACAATGGGAACGTCTTTGAAAAATATATTTTTGAAACTTGCTGATCCAGCAGGTGATCTTGCACAATCACTTGGAAGAAATGTGACTTCAGTTGAAGAACTTGTTCCAGCAATGAAAGAACTTCAAGCAAAAGGAATTGATGTTGCTGGAATGTTGGAAATCACTGACAAAAGATCGGTGACTGCATTTGCGTCAATGTTAAAAAATGCCGATTCCATTGACGAATTAAGTGCAAAACTTGCGAATGCAGAAGGGACAACACAAAGGTTTGCAGAAGTGATGCGTGACACACTAAAAGGACAACTTGATGAAACAAAAAGTGCAGCCGAAGGATTTGCAATTGCATTGATCGAATCACTTGAACCAGTTCTTTCAATTGTGATTGATCTGATCAGTGGAATGTTCAAAGTGTTGAAGAAACTTTCACCAGTGATTGTCGGTTTGACAACTGCATTTGTTTCATATAAGGCAGTGATGTTGTTGTCAATGGCTGCAACACGTTTGTGGTCAATTGCAACCACTGCAATGCGAATCGTTGCGATCGCAACAAGTGGTGGTGTGACTGGTTTGACACGTGCGTTGAAATTGTTAAATATTGCAATCAAGGCAAATCCGATCGGTCTTCTGGTCGGTGCGTTGGCTGGTGGAATTGCACTTTTTTCATCAATGTCAGATGAAACCGAAGAAGTTTCGGATTCAATGAAGAAGATCAATGAAGAAACGGAACGAATGAAACAAGTCAAAGAAGGTCTTGATGATAGTCAAACGAAAGAACTGGCAAATGTCAAGCAATTGATTTCAAAAATAAAAGATGAAAATGTTGAACGAAAAGATCGATTGAAGGCGGTCAAAGAATTGAATGAAATTGCTGGAACTAATATCACAAATTTAAGTGATGAAAAGAAACTTGCAGATCAACTTTCAACTGCATACAAAAACGCAGTCAACAACATAAAAGCAAAATATATTCTTCAACTTTCAGAAGAAAAAGTCATCGGAATGGTGAAAGAAGAACTGGAACTTCAAGAAAAACTGCAAAAAGCACTTGACGCAGAAAATCTTGCATTAAGGGAAAGAAATGAAGTTGCGGAAATCAATGCGTCAAATTCGAAATCAGAAAACGAACTGAAGTATGGAACAATTCAAATGATTGATGCAGAAGGGAACGCAATCAGTCAAAATCTTGATGTGAAGAAAAGGGACGCAAACAGAACAAAACAAAACACCAGACACGAAGAATTTTATCAAGAACAAAAAACAAAAAGGATCAACATTGAAAAACAGATCAACAATCTTCAAAACAAGCAAAATGATGAAATGAAGGACGCACAATCAATCATTGATGGTTTGATCACAACAACACAAACATCAAACAAAACAAAAATTGAAGAACGAACGGAATATCAACTTTTGCAAGATGACGTTGCACTTTACACAACACAATTGAAAGAAGCGATCACAACTGGTGGTGATGTGGTCACTGCAACAAACAATCTGAAAGAAGCAAAAAGAAAATTGATCAAAGTTGACAAACAAGTTGCGAAAGTCAACAAAGAATTGAATGAAGAATTCAAAGAAAACAATGATGGTATTGAAACGAAGGTTGACAAAATAAACGAAGCAATTGACGCAGACAAAAAGCAACTTGAATCGATGAAACTTCTTGAATCTGAAGGTGCAAGAATAACAAAAGAACGAATTCAACAAGCAATGAAAATTGCAAAAGCACAACTGGATCTTGCATTGATAACAATTCAAAGTTCTGATGATTCAACTGAAACACAAATCAAGAACATCAACGATTTGAAAAGAGAAATCGAAGGATATGAACAAGATCTTGAATCTTTTGGTTCAGATCAACCGACAACTGGGTGGTTGAAAAAATCATTGTTCGGATCAAAAGAAGATGGAACGGATTTCACTGGTGAAGAACTTGTTGAATCAATTTCAATGGCGGTCGGTCAAGTGATGGAAATCATGTCTGCAATGAATCAACTTCAACACACACAAATGGACGCAGAAATTCAAGGAATTGAAGGGACAAAGAACAAAGAAATTGAAGCACTGAAAGAAACGACAAAATACAAACAAGCAACTTCCGAAGAACAAGCGAAAATGGAAGAAACGATCACAAAGAAACATGACAAAAAGATTCTTGATCTAAAAATTGCACAATTCGATCGTGACAAGAAAATGATGAAGGCACAAGCATTGATGGCTGGTGCAATGGCGGTCATGCAAATCTGGTCTTCTTCTGCAACTGGAAACGCAATTGCTGATGCGATCATCAAAGGTGTCATGACTGCGGCAATGGTTGCATTGACTGGAATTCAAATTTCAACGATCAACGCACAAGCACCACCGACTGCGGAACTGGGTGGAATTGAAGGTGAATCATTTGCGATGGGTGGAATGGTTCATGGAAGATCACACAAACAAGGTGGTGAAAAATTTGCGGTGGGTGGTCGTGTTGTTGAACTTGAAGGTGGTGAAGCGGTGATCAATAAGAAATCAACTGCAATGTTTCGACCGATGTTGTCTTCAATGAATGTTGCTGGTGGTGGACGAAAATTTGCTGATGGTGGAATGGTGATGGCGACTGACATGATGGAACAACAATCACTTGCAATGTCAAACGCACTGACTGAAAGATCTGATCAAAGGGTTTATCTTGTTGAAGCGGACGTGACGGATTCACAACTTGCAGTGAAAAACATTGAAGCACATGCGACATTCTAAAAAACAAAAAAAATGAAAATCACTGAAACAAAAGAAGTTCAAGATCAAAGATTGAAAATTTGCAGAACATGTGAAAACAGAAGAAACAAATTTTTGTGGATCTTCAATGCAGATTCATGTTCAATTTGCAAGTGTAATTTAAAAGCAAAGACACTGATGTCAAAAGAAATGGGTGGTGAATGTCCGATCAAGAAATGGTGACAATGAACAATGTGATGTTAAAAAACAAAAAATCATGATAGTTGTCGGAATAAAAAAACCACGTATTTTTGAACAAACAAAACACTTCACAATGAAAGAAATTGCAGACAAAGTTTCAATTGATGATCAGAATGAAATTGACAACTTATTGAAGAAGATCAGAAAAGATGCACGTGGTCGTTTTATGTATAATAAAAAAGACGCACTTGCAATTCTTCCGTTTTTCAACAAATATATTGACGCAAAAGTCGGAAAAAACATTTTCGGTTGTGGTGGGTGTGTGAATAAAATCATGAACAAGATGTTTGAACTTCAAAAAGAATGGCGAAACCTAACAAAGTGACACATGTTGAAGATTTCATTGAAACGATCTGGAACGAAATCCAGACAAGGTTCGGTGAATATGCGACACCGAAAGACATCGTCTATCATTTGATTGAACGTGGAATTGCAGAACCGACAAGGGTTCGAAATTATCTGATCATCAAAGAATTTGATCGTCTTCTTGTGGAAAATGAAGGACATGTGACACACACATTCATGGATCTTTCAATCATTTATGATCTGTCTGATCGACAAGTTCAAGGCATTGTCTATAAATACAGAAACAAATTTCGAAAAGATGCAAACATCAAAGCAAAAAAGAAACAAGTTTCCAGATCAAAACTTTTCAAAAAATAAACTTCCGTAAATTTCGAAGAACAAAAAGATTGTGTTTGTATTTTTGCCACGCATGAAAAATTGGTTCGAAATAAACAACAAAGCAAAAGAAACCGCAGAAATCTGGATTTATTCAGAAATCGGTGGGTTCGATGTCAACGCAAAATCTTTCATTGATGAACTTCGTGAAGTAAAAGGAAAAAATCTTGATGTTCACATCAATTCACTTGGTGGATCGGTGTTTGATGGTCTTGCAATTTACAATGCTTTAAAAAACCACAAAGGAAAAGTCACAACGAAAGTTGAAGGAATTGCCGCATCAATTGCATCGGTGATCGCAATGGCTGGTGACGATGTGGAAATGGCAAAGAATTCATTGTTTATGATCCACAATCCTTTCACAATGGCTGGTGGTGATGCAAATGAACTTCGAAAAACTGCAAATGTTCTTGACAAAATACGTGATGAAATTGCTGAAATTTATGCAACAAAATCTGATCAAGATATTGAAACACTTGTCGGACTTATGAATGCAGAAACATGGTTGAATGCTGATGAAACACTTCAAGTTGGTTTTGCAAACATGGTCAGTGATTCAGTTGAAATTGTGAACAATTACGATGTTTCAAAATTCAACAATATAACAGAAGAAAAAATCAATTCTATAATATTAAATAATAAAAAAGAAGAAAAAATCATGGCAAACGAAATCAATGAAGAAAAAGGTTTGATCGAACAAATCAAATCACTTTTCAAAAATCAAAATGAATCAATTCAAAACGCAGAAGGTGATGAAGATGGAAGTGAAGCGGAAGACACTGACTGGGCAAAAACTTATGAAGAATTGAAAGATCAAGTGAAAAATCTTGAAGATGCAGTTCATAAGATCGAAGAACAACTGGGAATGAAAGAAGAAGAAATCGCAGACAAGGTTGGTCAATTAGAAACTGCAAATGAAGAAGTTCAAAATCTTTCAAATGAAATTTCAAAACTAAAGGCAACAAAAACAGATGTTGTTGCTGATCAAGATCCAAACATCGGAACTGACAAAGTTGTTGATGAAAATTCTGCATTTTACAATGCGATGTTGAAGGGTTTGCAAAGAAAAGCATAAATAATAAATATAAAAATAATAACAAAAAAAATCAAAAATTATGGCAAATGTAGCACTTGACAACATTTCGGCAACTTATAGCGGTGCGAATTTCAGCACGTTATTTCTTGAACCTATCTTCAGAGATAGTGACATCATGCAATTCAGAGTGATTCCGAACGTAAAACACAAAATGAATCTTTATACTGCGGACGCACTTTCGTGCATCGTGAAAAAATACACTGGTTGTGGGGACGCAGAATCTGGTGATTTCAACGTGAACGACAAGGTGATCACCGCTGGAAGAATGCGTGTCGCAGTTTCACAATGTCAAGATGCGTTCTTCGGAACTTATCTTGAAGAATCTTTCAGAAATGGAATCAGCGTCTTTGATCTTCAAGGAACTGATTTGATGAACACAATTCTTGCAAATGTCAGACAAGGTATTTCACAAGACGTTGTCAGATTAGCATGGTATGGTGACACTGGATATACTGGAACAAACGAATCGTGTTATGATTCCGCAGATGGTTGGTGGAAATTATTGATCGCTGATACAATAGTTGACGGAAACAAAGTGACAATTCCTAATTCTGGTGCATTTGCTGCTGGTGATGGAATCGCTGCATTGAGGTCTTTATATTCAACAGCACCATCAGCACTTCAAGGTGTTCCGACAAATGATAAGGCAATTTATGTTTCACCTTTAATTTATAACGATTATTTGACAAGCATTGAAGGAACGTCATCAGATGCTGCATATCAAGCACTGAAAAATGGTGGAAATGTAACATTCAGAGGAATCGAAGTTGTTCCGATGCACACATGGGACGTTGCAGCAACACAACTTTCATTGACTGATGATGTTCGTGCGTGTTACGTAGCAAAACAAAATCTTTGTGTAGGGACGGACACAACTGATCCAGAAGGTGAAATGAAAATGTTCTATGATGACTTGACGGAAAAAGTTTATGTCAGATCATATTTCAAACTAGGAATGCAATTTCTTCATGATTCAATGGTTGTGATAGGTTACTAATTTAATAAATAACAATAAAAAAATAAAATTATGGGAATTACAAGAGGTCATGACGTTATTTGTTGCGATAGAAACAGACGTGGTGGAATAAAAAAAATCTGGTTGGTTGACACTGACAAAATTTCATCGTTGACTGCTGGATCTGCACACGATTACACTGCAATCACAATGGTGAATCCAGGAACAGATGTGTTTTATGTGTGGGAATTTGAAAGAGGTTCGGCTGGTTTCACTTCAAACGCATCAAGGGAAAACGGATCAACATTGATGGAAGTTTCACTTGAATTTTACATTCCGAAAATCACTGGTGTTGTGAACGAAGATTTGATGATGTTGGCAACAAGTTGTGGAATCACTGCGATCATTGAAACTTATGCAGACGATTGTGCAACACCAGCGGAAACATACAGATTCATTTTAGGGTGGGACGAAATCTTTGAAGAAACTGCATACATGGAATTCACTTCTGGTGAACAAGGAACTGGAACTGGACTTCAAACTGCAAATGGAACTGCGATTTCATTGACAACACAACAAGGTGAATATCCACGTGAGGTGGACTTCGTGATTCCAGTATAATAGGAAGAAAAATTTGTTTGTGGGTGTTGTGTGTGAAGATATGAACATTCAGATGGTGACATTTCGTGAAGGGGTGTCACCATTTTTGTTTCAAAATTATTAAATTTGTAAAAAATAAAATTATGGCAAAATATAAATTGAAAAAAGAAGTTGCAAATTCAAAATCATTTCGTTTCGGTGGTGTAAAATATGAAACAAGAATTGTTTCACAAAAACAATTGAAATCACTTCATGACAATGAATGTCACTTTGTGGTTGAAGAAAAAGCAAAAGCACCAAAAGCACCAAAACCATCAAAAAAGAAATCAAATGAAGAAGAAGAAACAACTGGATCAGACGATCAATAAAATTGTTGAAACAACTGGTTTTGCAAAGTTTGATGTGATCAATCTTGCAGTTCCAGAACGGATCGAAGAAATGAGTGGAAACACTGGTGTTCCGACACCTTATGTTCCTTTCGGTGCAAACAATTTGTTTCCGAACTATCTTTCAGAAGTTTCCAGACAATCACCGACACATCGTTCAATTCTTGGTCAAAAGAAAATCTTGTCAGTTGGAAAAGAATTTCAAAGTGAATCAGAATCATTGATGTCTTTTGTTGACAATGTCAACACTGGTGAATCATTGCGTGAAGTTTACGGACGACTAATTTCGGACTATTACACTTTCGGAAATGCTTATTTGCAAATTGTTCGTCACAAAAGTGGTGTGAATTTTTATCATATTGATGCGACAAAATGTCGAATCGGAAAAGACAAAAAAAACATTTACATTCATTCTGACTGGGCAAATTACAATGCAACAAAAAAAGATCAAGTGATTGTTCCTATATATCCAGAATTTAAGAACAACACTTCGATTGTTCATTTCAAGGACTACGAACCGACTTTCACTTATTACGGAATGCCAGATTTCATTGCGGCACTTCGATGGTTGTCAATTGATCATCTTCTTCAATCTTATAACAACACAAAACTGGAAAACAATTTCATGCCATCAGCAATTGTTGAAATCAATGGTGACATGGGTGAAGAAGAAGCGGAAACGCTGGTGAAGGACGCACAAGCAAAATGGACTGGAAAAAACAACAATTCAAAGATCTTGTTTCTTGTGAAAAATGGTGACACAAAACCAGCAAACATCACAATGTTGAAAGACACAAATGATGGATCTTTCATGGATTTGCAAAAACTAACAAGTCAAAACATCATCACTTCACATCGATGGCAACCAGCAATGTCTGGAATTGTTTCATCTGGAAATCTTGGAAACACTGGAAATGAAATTCGTGTTGCATGGGAAATGGTGATGGGAACAATCATCAAAGATGTTGAAGGATTGATCTTTGCAAAAATCAAAAGAATCATCAATGATCAAACACCTTTAAGTGCTGATGATCTTCAAATTGTTTATGAACCACCGATTTCATATTTGTCAGACATCAATCCATCAGAAGTGTTGACATTGAACGAACAACGTGTGATGCTGGGGTTTGATCCACTGGACAATGGAAATGGACTGATCAAAAAAGAATCATCAACATCAAAAAAATAAAATTATGGCATTGACAAACAACTACATGGCGGACGCACCTTTTTTGACTGGTGCACAAGTGATCAACTTTGCGTTCACAAATCAAAACACTGATGTCAGTTTGATTTCACTTGAAATTCGTGTTCTTGCAGAAATCGCACATTTGAAAGAATCAATCGGTTCTGACTTTTACATTCATTTGAAAGACGCATTTCAGAACGGAACTGAAACCGCAGACGAAATAATTTTGATGAACGACTGGATCATGCCGACACTAGCATGGTTCACACGATTCGAATTGATTGTTGAAATTCAACATCAATCAACGTCTTCTGGAATCGTTTCAAACATTCCAGAATTTGCAAGTGCGGTGTCTTCAACGGAATTGAATGTTTATAAACAAGACACATATCGAAAAGGAAAAGTGATGTTGAAAGAACTGATCGTTTTTCTTGACGAAAATTCATCTGAATTTCCAGAATATGGATCAGAAACTTCTTCACTTTGTTCAAGTGGATCAAGTGTGTCAAAACAACATGGAATGATCATTTACTAAAAAAATAAAATTATGCCATTGCCATTTCCAGAAAAAGAAGAAAAAAAATCAGAATTCATTTCACGATGTGTTTCTGACAAAGTGATGATCACTGAATTTCCAAACGTAGCACAAAGAATTGCAGTTTGTCAAACACAATTTGCAAAACCAAAAAAAGAAAAAAACAAACAACCAAAAAAATAAAAAAATGTCAAATCTTCACAAAGATCTTACAAACGACCAGATCCACAATCCGAAGGACTTCGGAACTGCGGCAAATTCAACAAAATTGACAAAGAACGCATCTGGAAATCTTGAATGGGTTGCCGATTCTGGTGGTGGTTCTGGGGTTTCA
>Ga0098061_1000152_pt1 | contig 30088 bp, 16 predicted proteins | sample 22_taG_FD_92579 | JGI IMG/M metagenome (GOLD analysis project Ga0098061, IMG submission 92579) | Marine viral communities from the Subarctic Pacific Ocean - 22_ETSP_OMZ_AT15343 metaG | ecosystem: Environmental > Aquatic > Marine > Oceanic | place: Subarctic Pacific Ocean | collected 2015-01-20
ATCCCAGGCCTCGCCGTCGGCGTCGGCGGCTTCATGGCGGTCAGTGCAATCGGCGAGCGTGCGTCCACAATCATGGGCGAGCGCAACATGCTCCAGGACGTTATTCGATCTACGTCCGGCATGGGGGCCGGCGGCTCAAGGACTGCTGAGCGAGCCATATACGGCATGCAGCTGAACAATCCTCTGATGAACACAGAGGACATGATGAACATCGCCGGCCACGTAAAGGGCGGCGGGTCTCCCCAGGAGTACTTGAAAAAGTTCAGAAAGCTCACTGCTGAGGTTCAAGAGGTCTCGACCGTACTGAATACGTCGCTCGCAGAGGGAATGGCTGTCATAGGTCAGCTGCAGGGAGCGGGCGTTGGGTCTGGAGCAATAACCACCCTTGCCGGAATGGGCGGCGGAGACCCCAGCAAGATACGAGGCCTCATCAATACCGGCATGTGGGGCTCTGGAATGTTCAACGGCACGGGCATGGCTCGTGGCGGTGGGTTCTGGCAGGCGATCCAGACACAAGGAATGGTCGGCGGCCTGGGGCTCTCTGGCGAGTACATGCACCAGGCTGGTGGAAAAACCGCAGTTGCTCAGATGCTCATGGGCTCGAACATCAACTTCCTGCAATCAGGCGCAGGAGTCGCCATGCAGGCCGGTATGTGGCAAGGCGGAACCGCGATGGGCGGCGGCGGCGGGATGGATCCAATGGGCCTGATGTCCATGGGCGCCGGAAACCTTGCTAGCTCTGGCGACTTCTTCTCGTTTTCTAGAAACCGAGCCCTTGGCGTCGGAAAGCTGTCTCCGGGGCAGCGGATGCAGATGGAGGGGAAGTTCAACGTCCAGATGGCCACCATGGCTGCGGACCAGATGGGGGCAGATGTAGGCGACATCCTGTTCTACCAAGCCCAGCAGATGGGGATGAGTGCTCCACAGGCGGAGGCGTGGGCCAGGGCGCAACAGAGGGCAGCCAAGGGTGGGGGCGGCGGAGGGCCAAGCAAGGGCCAGCTGATCGACGCTCAGATCGAACGTCAGCATGCGATGCATGAGCAAACCGCTGGACCAGGCGTGCTCCCGGGGAGAATAAGAGACACAGTAGACGCATACATAAACAGGCGCGTAGTCGAGCCGTTCATGGATGTGGGTGACGCGATAAGCGGGGGGATATCGGCAAGGCTTAGCAGGGGGCAGGGGGTGCTTGGAATGGCCGGAGCAGATGCTCCGCTCAGCGCCCCGAGAGACCTCGTCAAGATGTCAGTCACCGGTGATCTGCAAGGGACGCTTTCCGGTATGTCTGGGTTGAGCATCGCCAACAGGGGCTGGTCTGGGCACTTTGGCAGGACGATAGACAGTCTTAGGGTGAAGAGAAGCCCTACTGGCGGGGAAGGGATGATCGAGCTTTCACCTGGGAGCTATGCGTCAGTCAACGAGATATACGAAGCGCAAGCCCAGGCCGATTCTGCAGTGTCCAAGGGCTGGGACACTGACTATCAGAAGATAAAGGACAATCGAGGCAACGACTACGGACAGCAGCTTGCGCGGCTAAGGCGCCATCGAATTGTGGCTGGCGGCCATGAAGACATCGCAAACATATTCAGGACGCAAGGGTTTGGTGGCGTTGCTGGGGCAATTGGTGCGGACATAACAACTCCGACTGGCGTTGCTGCGATGAGGACCTTTACAGAGAGCATGGGCCATGACTTCGTCAAGCCAGAAGCGGTGGCTGGACTAAGCGTTCATCAAGCCCTGGCCACAGCAGCCGGGACAAAGAGGGAGGAGGCTCTTGGGAGAGTCTACGACAGGCTCCACGGTCGATCTAGCACGCAAGACCTCGCAGTTGTGCAGCAACATGCGCGACTGGGCGCTGCGACGGGCTTCGGTGCCGCTGGCGCTATCGGTGGAGGGCTCGCGGCCCTGGCTTGGGGCCTCGCTCCGTTCACCGGAGGGATGAGCCTGGTTGGGGCAGCTGGTATAGCCACGGTCGCCGGCATTGGGACGGCCGCGGTCGGCTACCACGGCGCTGTTGGAGATGCCGCATCTGATCTTGTTGGCGAGGGCTACGAAGAAAACGCGAAGGATCTTCGAGCAGGGTGGATTGCGGAGCACGGTGACGAGCACGCGAGCTGGCTGGCAGCTATGCAGCTTGGTGTAAATGAGCAGGGCGAGGTGGTGGGCTCTGGCGGCGTTGAGTCCTACAACGCGATTGTGGGGCTATCCAGGTCTCGATCAGCTGGACGGACTGCCGCCATCGAATATGGGGAGACCATGCTAGCTCAGAGCCCCATGTCGCCACTGCATGAAGATTACAACGCGCTTCAGGGAATGACAGATCAGGAGAGAGCTGATGCCCAGCTGCGGATGATGATCGGCAGGACGCCAGGGCCGTCCTCGGCCTGGACCAGGGAGGTAGAGAAGAACATAGGAAGCGGGAGGGACTTCTGGGGCGGGACTCAGCCGCACCTCCAGCCCTATGAGCAGGATGGAACAACGTTTCGCCTTCCGGGTGGGGGGAATATATCAGTACAGCAGGCTACCGACTACTCCGCTGGCGGGGCGCTCCTCATATATAAGAGACCAGATGACATGATTGCCGACGTTGAGCGGCGGCTGGTTGGGTCTGGACTTGGCCCGCTCGAAGCCAGGCGACAGGCAGAGCAAGCACTCGTTGATACTGGAACCATCAGGTATTCAGATGCAACAAAAGCTTATCACTGGGATCCAGGGGCGCCAGAGTATCTAAGCGCCACCGGCATCGCCAACGCCACCGAAAACGCGTCAGCATTCTATGGGGGGCGAGGGGGGTCGCACATGGCCGTCAATCCGGAGGGCAAAAGACGCATTGGCGGCGGGATGTACTTGCCCGGAGATGTCGAGCTCTCTGTGCGAGGGCAAGAGGCCTCATGGGCCCTTGGCACTATGGAGGCGGATGCCCAGCAGAGCCTCTTGCACAGGACCAGCGCCGACAAGGTTGCGTCCTATATCGACGACCAGGCCGCTGGGCTCGTCGACCTAGATCTCGTCGAAGACCTCACACCAAAGAAGGTCCGAAAGAGATACAGAAAGAAGGGCCAGACCGTCCCAGTCGCAGCTGGTGTGGACGCGACAGAGCGCGAACTGTACAACTCAGTCCTGCTTCTTTCGCAGTCCGTGAGGCGGCTGTCTGGCTCAATTCATAAGAAAACCAAGCCCGAGGAGGGCTAGCCAATGACAACCACAACCAAAGCGACAGTCATCGAGAATACGGAGCTTGGAGATCTACGCATCGAGGTGCATACCACCGAGAACTACAACGTAGAGAACCTGGTCGAAGACCGGGCGCAAGCTCTGATAGAAAGCATCCGCATGGAGTTTATCCGCAAGTCCGTCGCCAGGTACTACGATGACCTACAGGACGTCTCATTCTATAGCGGGCCACTGTAGTCATGTACGGAACGTCTACAGTAACTAACGGCACTGCGGAAAACGTAACCCAGTCTGCGACAACCGTCACGGCCGAGCAGGGCGCGACGATGTCGCCAAGGCAGGCCAGGGCTCAGGCTCGCTCTGACAGAAGGGCTCAGAGGCAGCTAGACAAGAAGAAGGCTGCTGCTCAGGCTAAGATCGACCTCATAAACAAGTACAGCGGATACCGCGGACACAGGACGATTCTTCCGTTCACGAACGAGGACGAGGAGTCTACTCCAGCAAAGCTTCAGGTGGTCGTAAGGAATCTCGACGCTGCAGAGGATGGGGTTCCCGCAGAGTCCCACCTGGATGTCATTCCACCGCACACCAACTTCTTCTTGACTAGCGCCCAGGAGTCGGACCTGGAGAAGATTCATATCGTCGAGAGCTTCGGAGGAGCGGTGTGGGCACACATGTTCGGACGCAAGCCGCGGATTTGGCAGTTCAGCGGCCTACTCATCAACTCGAAGAACGAGAACTGGGTTGGGGAGTGGGAGTATCTCTACAACAGGTTCCTTCGAGGGACCAAGTGTGCGGAGCTTGGCTCTCAGCTCAAGCTTGCCTACGAAGGCAAGGTTATATACGGATACATGATGGGGACCAGCAGGAGCTTCAACTCCGTGAGCCCACACGCCGTTCCGTTCAACTTCTCTATTTTGATATCTCATGTGGAGATGATACGAACAGAGTCGATCATCGAGGCCATAGAGGCTGGTGGAACAACTCTTTCTGTGGATGGACAGGGCGACATCGTGGCCGAAGAAAAGACCCTGGCGTATACGACTGAGAAGGCGAAGGAGGCTGTGGCCGGAACGGACGAGGCGGTTGGAGAGCAGATCGAATCGATACTAAGCGGGAGTTAGCGTGGCGACCATCAAGGCCTCGGACGTCAAGGCAGTGGCGTACATCGAGGGCATACGAATCGAGATCAGTGCGTGGAGCGCCAAGGGTGGCGTGAGCGGCGTCTCGTCTTGCGTGCTGGATGTGAACCCGTCCAAGGCCGCAAGAGAGCTGGCGCCAGGAACTCACGTAGCTCTCTTCTCTACAGATCCCATACGAAGCACAGCATCTCCTCAGATGGTGGACCCAGACAGGATAATGGAGTACGGGTACCCGGAGGCGGAGAGGTCTCTTGCGCCGTATCCAGTAGAGAGGCTCGACCACGAGGGCCAGCGCGGCTTTGCGCTCATCTTCGAGGGATTCATCATTGGAACCGGCTATGCAATACATGCCGCCGGCACCAGATCTATTCAGCTTATCTGCAAAGGGCTCGGCCACGTGTGGGAGCAGACCCAGCAGTACTGGTCCGACATGTCTGCAAATGCCGGGATGATCGAGCAGATTATAACCAACAACTACAGCGGCGTAGACGTTAAGTGGCAGGGGCACATCGGCATCCAATCCTTCGTTCTCGGACAAATAGCCAAGAGCTACAAGAAGGGTGGAGACAAGAAGAAGCCCACGATGGAGGATGCAGTCCTGGTTCCGACTCTAAAGATGAAGGAGAAAGACTCGGACCAGTATGAAAGCGAAGACCAGGAGAACTTCCTCGAGTACTTCATCAACATCTTTGAGCTCTTTGGAAACACGTGCTCCTTCTACTCAACAGAGAGAAATCGATGGCGACTTACAGACCGAATCATGGCGATTCCGTCCGGAGAGAGCCTTCGAAAGCTCTTTGCCGAGACTACGTTCGGGGCGCTCTATCGAGGGGCGCTACAGAAGGTAACCGGGACTACAAACTTGATTCAGGTCGTCGCAGTCCTCCTGCAGATGATTCAGCACGACCTGTCCGAGGTTCTGGCGCCGTCCTTCACGCCGACCGCTCCAGTCAAGAGAAAGGACAACGGCGTTGGGGAGGAAGAGGACTCCTCCAAGACCATGGCAAGGGACTTTGAGGGGATAATAGCTGCCCCAGGAAACGTGCTGATCAAGCCGCACATCTGGGCTGTGCCGGCGCCGTCATGCAACGTGCTGTTTCCGGACATGCTCAATCAGCTTAGCTATCAGCGAATGTATGCGATGGAGCCGACGCGGCAGGAGGCCTATCCGACGCCAGCGATCATGGACACGCAGGAAAAAAAGTTCAAAGGCTTGGTGACGTGGGCGCCGGATGTCATTGCTTCGTTTGTGGACCTTGGCGAGTCAACGAACGTTATGGGGGCAAAGAAGGAAAAAGGGTCTTCCACCAAGGACGGTGAGCAGCCAGAGGGAGACATGCCAAAGAACGGCCCCTGGCATTTCATAACCAACGAAGAGAAGTTCAGAGGGATTCTTTACCAAAACGTTGGATCAATGGTCGCGCCAGGGAGACTGGACGACAAGGAAGAGCCAGACGAAAAGCAGCAGGGGATTCAGAACTTCGTGCAGGAGGTTCTCGACGCTAAGTTCTTGAAGTCCAGGTATCAGAGCCGAGGCCTCTCTGTCACTGGGCCGCTCAACATCAGGGCTGTTCCCGGCTTCCCGGTCCTAGTCCTTGACGACTCAGAGGCCGGAATGCACCTGGCTGGGTATCTCTTGAGCGTAGATCACTCAGCAAGCGCTTCTGGGTCTGACGGAACGACCTACAACATAATCCATGCAAGATACCTAGACGAGGAAGACCTCAATGCGCCCAAGCGCGGCGAGGAGGAGGAGGAGGAGGAAGAGGGCGACGTCGTTCTGCACACCATCGTGAAGGGCGAGAATGTTCGTAAGATCGTAGCGCTCTACAAGACGTCTCTCATAGCCGTGCTCGAGCACCCAGACAACAAATGGCTTTACGATGCGGATAGAGAGATGCCGGATGGCACACCGATGCCAAGACACAAAGACGCAGGCACCGAGCACCTCGTCCATCCGGGAGAAGTCCTCACCGTCCCGCTGATCGACATGTCAAAGACCTCAGAGTATGTCGTGCAGCGTGGGGACTCATTCAAGTCCCTTGCCGCGAAGTTTGGCGTTGAAGGCGGAGCGGAGGCTCTCAGGTCGCTGAATCCAAAGGCCGAAAAGAGAAAGAGGGGCGGATCTAGGCCTTACCTGGTCGTCGGAGATGCCATCACTCTTCCTGGCGTTACGTCCGAGGGGATTTCAGATGCGGCTAGAAAGGGCGAAGAGAGAACCCCAATCATCCAAGAGGCCTCACAGTTCGGCGTTTTGATGTCTCAGTTCTTCAGAGAAGGGTCTCCCAAGGTTCCGCCATGGTTCGCTACCGGGTGGCTAGCTGGAAACCCAGCAAGATACTCTTGGGAGGACGCGAAGCCCGACAACCCGGGCCAGCTCAGCCAGTACTACCGAGCGCTACTTGGCGCGCCGGTCGTGTCGTGCGCGTATGACGGGCCACAGTCTAATTTCGACTCTGCGAGCATCCCTGGAGATCTCGAGCTCTGGAACGAGAAGGACGGCGGAGGGGCGGAGGTTCTGAGGAAGAAATTCCTTCAGGCCTCTGAGGGCGGCTTGAGGGCAGAGTTCATCGACAGGTTCACTCGCAGAAGGTTGGTGACTATCGCTGAGCTCTACGAGTTTCTCGGATGCGAAGCCAAGGGCGGCGGTGATTTCTACTCCGGAGGGTGCTTCGAGGGAGATCCAGAAAACTTCGAGTTCGAAGAAGAGAAGTGGAAGGCAATGGTCGAAGAGGCCAAGGAGATCGCAGAGAACGCAGAGAACGATGCTGACTTTGCCGGAAAAGAAGAAAACTTCGTCAAGGTAAGGCGTTCAAGGAAGATCATAGAAGACCTGGGAACAGGTAGACTCTCATACCCGATGACCTTCGAAGAGGTCTACAGGGTTCGCCGAGAGCGAGCTATGAACTACTATTCCGAGCTGAAGGCGAGGAGGGCTTTCCGTGGATAATCTTTCACAAATGTTCGAGCTAGAGGGATTCGTTCCTGTAGACCTCGAAGAAGAGAAGACAGCTGCGAGAAAGAAGAAGCCGGCGAAGGGGCAGCTGGAGATCTTCTCTCTTTCGTCCGACTCGCAAGGGAAGCTCCCCTCCGGTGGAAAGCTGGTTGAGCAGAGCTTCCAGGCGAAGGATGAGCCGAAGAAGTTCAGGGCAGACAGGGCGGCAGAGCTGGAGATCTGGAAGAGGTGGAGGGACACCCAGGATAAGGAGGCCTTCCGCCTGCTCCTTAACGGGGGAGAGCACGGAGACGGCTACAGGCGCCTTATAAACTCTCAAGCCAGGCGCTTCATGCAGGACAATCCCCTGCCGCACAGTGCGATCAAGGCCGAGATGGTCAAGCAATTCAAGCGGGGCCTGGACACCTGGGAGCCAGAGAAGTCACAACTGAACACCTGGCTCACAAACAGCTATCTGAAGAAGACGTCCAGGTTCGTCAACACATATGCCCCAATTGCTCGAATACCAGAGCAGCGGATTGCAGCAACCAGAACGTATGCGATCACAAAGGACGAGCTAGAAGACATGCTCGGCCGAGAGCCTACTGACTTCGAGATAGCCCAGAAGCTCGGCTGGGATGAGAAGAAGATCAAGCTGATACGAACGGAGTCCAGGGCCTCTCTCACGATGCAAGAGGGGCTGGATGAGTCTCCGCACGGAACGTCTTCGTCTGAAGCGATGTCATTGATTCACTATGTGCATCCGACGCTGGACCAAGAGGCCAGGAAGGTCTTGGAGCACACATATGGGCTCTTTGGAAAGAAAGAGCTCGAGGACAACAACGATATTGCCAAGAAGCTCAACATCACCCCAAACAGGGTGCGTGCGATCAAGAGGCGCATAGCTAAGACAATCGAGAAGTACAGAACATGAGTTGCTGCGCGCCAGCGGCCTTTGCCGAGTATGTGGTAGAGGAGGTCGAGAAGATCGGCCTCAAGCTGGCGAACTTCCCCCTTGCGTATCAGGATATATGGTCCGAACTGGCCGACCTGGCTGTTGAGCCAACCGTAGAAGACGTCCTTGCCGCAGTAGCACAGGCTCCGGGAGATCTCGGGGTCGACGATCTTCTTATAGACAGCCTGAAGATGCAGATCACAAGCGTGGTCTCCCCAGACGTCATACCGATACTGGAGAATCAGCTTCTCGGCGTCCGTACAATTCAAGATGCGATAAAGGCCATCGCAGCGTTCATCTTCATAGCGTATTCGGATTCAAAGCTTCATCTCGTTCGAATACTGGCCCTGAAGATAGTCACACAGTGCGGACTGAAGATCGCCTCTGCTGGTCGCCTGAAGTTCCTCTGTGAGGGCGTAGGCGGCGTTCTGGGGGCCCTTGAGCAGACTGGAGTAGATAGCGAAGAGATCCGCGAGAACATGGCCGCAGCGGCTGCTGAGGTGGCTGAGGCTGTAAGGCTCGTCCAGAGCATGTCTTATCGAGTAGAGCAGGGCTCAGAGGCTCGGCAAACCTCTGCAGACAGGGCGATCGAGAGGATTGACGCAGCCCTGGCTCTCCTTGCCCCGCCGGCGGCAAATGGGGCGGATGCAGTGGGGGTCCTTGCGTCCCTTGGGGTCGGGGCACTTCTCCAGGGAGCCAGCCTCTATCTGAACGAGATGAAGTCCACCATCGCTCAGTATAAGCAAGACGGGGAGAAGCTGAACACGCTCGTGCTCGCGTTCCAGGTGGCAATCACGGGCGACTCAGCGGACACCATGCTGAACTTCCAGGAGTCAATGCTCAAGAGAGTGCTGACTCTCCTGTCAGAGACGCATGCATCTCTCATAAACGCGTCAAGGTATTCGTCGGCAAAGGACATCGCCTACGCGATTCTCCCGTGGGTCAGAGACCTGAACATCGCAAAGGCTCTAATCGCTCAGCTTCCGCCCGAGGTGCGCGAAGCCCAAGAGATGAACCTGACGATGATCACTCATTACAACCACTCAGTCGCGATGCTGAAGTCCATCACAGGCGATCACATAGCAGCCGGGATAGAGAACGTGAACACTGGAGCCCTGGCCGCGAACAGGGTCGTCTCTCTTGCCGAGAACCTTCTCGACGACGTCAGGACAAGCAAGCTTAGGGATATGGTCGACTACGTGGCTGTGGCGTCGTCTGGAAGTGAGCTTGGCGAGCTGTCGTTCGTCACAATGGGTAATTTTCTTCCCGTGGCAGGAGATCCAGTAAGCCTAACCCACTACACGCTAGAGGGCGCGGCCTTGGCTGAGACCTTTGCTGGAAACAGAGACAAGATCTCGAGGCTCGACGAGTCGGTGATTCACGCGCACCTGGTTGTCAAGGCGATGGATCACTACCTGTCCGCGCCACCGTCGCCGGGGGACGCAATAGTCACCATCCTCATGGGCCTACTCGAGGCCCTCTCTATGGACAGGGCGTCCGACATGCTAGAGATGGCAAACCTCGATAGCTTCATGGACAGCTCGCCCCTCCAGTGGACCTACCTGGGAACTGCAATCGAATGCCTGGAGGAAGCGCTGAAGGGCGCTATCGACGAGGGAATGCAGGAGATAGCAGACGAGATCGACAAGATACTTCTCCCTATGTGGGGCGCGTTCAATGCGATAGAGATACGGTTCAAGAAGAAGTCCGCCTTCTCCCTCAAGAGTATTCTCGAAAAGCTCGAGGCATCCATCGAGGAGCTGGAGAAAACGAAAGACACCGTCCTCTCAATAGTGGATGTGCTGGATTGTTCATGACAGACATCAACCTAATGAGCATATTCGCTGACGGCTCTGTAGAGCTTGGGCTCGACTTCGGCTCGAAAAAGATGGATGGAATGGCCGCGCTATTTCAGAGAATCGTTTTGAAGTTTCTCAAGTCTCCAGGGGCAGACGCACTGAGGCCCAATGACGGCGGCGGCCTACAAGGCCTGTTCCTTGGCAACACCACAAACACAGAAGATCTGACGTCCGATGTTGCTGACATTATTCGCCGGGTCCGCGACGGAATAATTCTCGACCAAACCGACGAAAACCTTCCCGACTCAGAGAGGCTGTACGAGCTAACAATTCGGAATGTGTCGGTAGATCATGGAACCAGCACCCTGAACATTAGCGTCTATTACAGGAATGCTTTGCAGCAAGAGGCTGTGAACACCCTGTCTATCTAGGAAAGACAAATGCCCCTTCCAGTTACTGACTTCATTGTCCAGAAGATCAAAGAGCACGATCCCACCATCTCAGTGACTAGCGGAACCGGGTTCTACGAGCTGATGGTCGCACCGCTGTCAGTAATTCTGCAGCCACTTCGAGATGAGATCAACACCCTCGTTGCCTCTCAGACGATCCTTCAGGTCCTCGAAACAGTCACACCAAACAACTTTGACGAGAGCACGGTCGACTACCTTCTCTCGAACCTTCGAGTTGAGAGAAAGGTTGGAGCTAAGGCCTCTACGATAATCCGAATCAAGTTCTTCTCTGCGCAAGAGTTTATTGCCACCGCGGGCGCTCTGACCTTTCAGGACGCAAATGGCTTTGAGTTCAAGAACACGCTTGCGGTTAATGCTTCCCAGGCTCAGATGAGCACGCAGTTCGACGGAGAGGTCTACTACATAGACATCCTCTGCACTGCCAACACCGCTGGCGCTGGGTTCAATCTACCTGCCAACACGATCACGCTCATGGTGAACGAGCCTGTCGGGGTTTCCTCTGTAACGAATCCATACGCCGTGACAAACGGCGTCTCGTCTGAGACGAATACTCAGTTCATCGAGAGGGCGAAGAACGCGATCTCGATCCGAACGTTGGTCACATCGCCCGGCATATCTTCGATGCTTACAGAGAACTTTGAGTCGATACGAGAGGCAAGCGCTGTCGGCTTCAAGGACGACGAGATGATGCGAGATATCATCTCAAATGTACATGTCGGCGGATATGTGGACGCCTGGCTGAAGCCAGACTCGACGGCAGACGGTACGTTCTCGTCCACAGCTGGCCTGGAGGTTGACACAACCAGGGATGTTTCCGGAAGCGAGCTCATTACGTTCGGTGCACAGAGCCCACTTCTCGGCACAGACCCGGCAACGGTTGATCTCCCGGCCATCCCATTGTCGCACCAGAATCTGGTCTCTGGATCTGTGGTTGTCAAGAATGCAACGGAAGTGGCCACGTACAGCAGTCCAGGCGACTACACCGTAGATTTGGCTGGGTCGATAACCAGAACAAACGGCGGAACGATTGCCTACTTTGAAACGGTATGCAGTAGCGGCTCGATAACCCCCGCGACAAAAACCATACAAGACAACACAGTCAACTTTGTCGGCCTGGGGGTAACTGTTGGCGACAGAGTGGTCATAAGTCAGGCTACTTACGGAGGGTCGGTGTCCGCTTCTGATGGGCTGTACACGGTTGCCACGGTTGCCGCAAACATCATAACGGTAAACGAGCTAATGCCGGGTGTCACGGTTGCTTTGGGAGGCGGCGTCGGCCTTGGATATGCGATCTATGGAAGGCTCAGGGTCGACTATCTCTACAATCCTGTTTCGATTGACTTCAGTGCGATCCCAAGGGCGGGAAGGGATCTGCAGACGATCACAGATGTCCCGCTTCTTCACATTGAGGAGATTGAAGAGCTAAGCCCAATAACATACGAGCCTACTGGTGTTTACTATCAACCAGGCGGAGGATGGAGTAACTCCGGATTTGGAGTCGGACCGTGGGGCGTAGGCGACTCAATGCAGTGGATGCTTCGGGTCGTCAAGCCAGAGAATCGCTTTTCGATGGTTGAAGACCTATTCATCGATTTCGATCACGTGCTCCAGGGCAAGTTTGTGCGGGTTACGTTCATGTATTCACCTGACATAGCCGCAGTGCACACGTTTGCCACAGACCCGCTGAACCGAGATGTCGCCGCAGACGTTCTAGTAAAACACACGATACCGGCCCTCTTTCACGCCAACATTGACTACGAGGTTGCCGTTGGCGACGCAACGACGACGACGGAGACAATGCTCTCCGCCATAGAAGAGTTTGTCCACTCGCTTGGGATTGGCGTCACGCTCGAGTTGTCGGATCTTGTCGACACCATGTATGACAACGGAGCCGTAAAGGTAACCCTCCCAATAGAGGGTGAGATTGAGATACAAAACACAGATGCAAGTATGCAGGTCGTTCCGAGCGAGGACGAGCTTACGATCCCAGACAACCTCTCTGACGACCCAAACCAAAGACCGCTATCCGCTAGAATTTCTCACATCCTCCCAGGTGACATTACGCTCACGCAGGGCACTGCCTGATGGCCGACGGAAGCTTCATTCATCGCTACATAAGCGATGCCTACGAATACCTTTCAGTAGAAGACCGGGATATTCTGTCCGAGTTCTGGACTGGCTTGGTGCAGGCGGTTGGCGCGATTGAGCAGGGGACCCTAGAAGCCCAGATATCTAATTTCGTAGACACAGTCCCAGACTTCAATGTTGATAGGTGGCTCAGCTACAAGCTCAATAACTCGACCGCGTCTCTCGCCGACGCAAGCGGAAGCACGGTCGTGGTTGGGTCTGGGACTGTAGAGGGTGAGGCTGTAAATTTTAGCTCTTCAGGCGCCACCGTCTCGCTCTCAAACGGCGCGATTGTGCACGATGGGCTCCTGCTCATCCACAACGCGCTTTCGACCATATACACGCTCGGAGATGACTACACCGTCGACTTTGAAGCGGGGTCAATTACCCATGTTGTTGGCGGGTCCATTCCCATCGCAACTGTGCTCACGCTTAGATACTCGTACATGTCTCCGGCTGGACCATCTGCTGGATTCCCATACGCGATAAGGATAGACAGTCGAATACGATCTATTCCAGCGCTTCAGGATGCAATCACCAGCCCTGCCATCGTCCTGTACGAGAACGCTGACTACGTAGTTTCCGACGAGCACCTCTCCTTTAGGACTGTTCCTCCTGGGTCTCTGTGGGCCGAGGTGACTAGACTGGACAACCAGGCAGCCTGGAGGAACTTCGGGTACTTGATCGACTTCTTCATGGAGTCGTCTCCAGAGTATCTCCACGCACTTCGCGGGCTTTACTACGCGTACTTCACTGGATCTCAGCAAGCAACCGTAGAGCAAGCTGTCGCCCTGCTTCTTGGGCTACCTGTGGCGGACAGGACTGGAGAGGTGATCTCGACGGTCACGTCTAGCACTGTGTATGTGCCCGTCCTGTCGATGGAGAAGCCATTCAAGGTCGTAACGGACGGCTCTGTAGACATAACCACCTACCTTGGCAATGGTAAGGCCGGGCTGGTCCACCTTATTGGAAGCAACTACACAGGCCCCCTGATAACAGAGTCAGCGACGAGCTCCACGATCGGGCTGGGCTTTGACGCCGTAGATGACTACACGGCGGCAACTGCCGGAGTAAACAGCTTCACAACCGTACCGCCAAACACCCTTTCGGTGGCCTTTGATGGCCCCGTAGAGGGGGTAGACCACCCGGACGTTCTGAGTCTCTTTCCTGCGGGAAGCGAGGTTGGGATTTCTGGCTCTGGCGTTGCGGCAAACAACCAAGCTGGAGTGGTGGTTGATTCCTTCAATTTCGATACCCCGGGCAACCCGCTTGGTCCGCTTAGGGCTGTTATTACCGTCGCTGTGCCTGGGCTGGGGATCGCCCCTGAGGTATCTGATTCAGAAGCAATTGTTACCAGCCACAAGATAAGGGCCTACATCCCCCGCCAGGTTCGCGTTCAGCAGGTAAACGATGACGGAAGTCTCGAGGAGGTATACAAGTCTCACGAGGTCTTCGACGGCCTCAACATCGTCGTTGATGTTGGCGACTCCGTATACAGGTTCCAGAGACTCACCGATGGAACGGAGATAATAGACAAGACAGTCGATTACGATTTCGTAGAGACCGAGATTGGCCGGACTGGAATACAGAGATTCCTCACGTCGTTAGCCACGACTGGGCCGGGGAACACCGACGAGACCCTGGCACTTCAGCTGCTCAGATCGCACCTGTGGATCATGCGAGTCCATGGCTCTGTGTTCAATTACTCGATTACATACGAGCACATCCACAACTTCCTTCGCAGAGCAAAGCCAACCTACACGGAGTACATCCTCCAGGTGCTCGAGGAGTTCACGGAAACGCAGGCGATCACGGACGACAGCTTCGCGATGGATTTTGAGATCGACCTGACGGAAACGATCAACTTCAACTATCCAAACCACCTGAACTTTGCTGTGACGATGCCGATTCTCTCGTTCGGCACAGCCCCGAACCGAATCACGACGCTTGCCCCGCACGACATGCGTGACTTCGCCCAGATGGGGGAGGTGATCGAGGTGGCCGGATTGGCGGTTCCGGCAGACAATGGCGAGTACACAGTTTCAGCGATAGATGCAGCTGGAATGTGGGTCGATGTCCTCGAGACTCCATCTATTGCATATCCGGCTCCCCCAACTCCGCCCGCCTATGTCTTTGTTCCGGGGACACACACTGAATACACTGCAGCTGGCGGGTATCCGTATCTAGACATATCCGCCGGACACCAGCAAATGTCGGACAACGGTGGGATGATCGAAGTCTCCAATCTAGGCGGAGCCCCTCCTGGCATTCCAATCCTATCGTTCATGGCTTCGACGTCGTTCACTAGATCACTTCACTTCACTGCCGCGAACAGCGAGACTGTGGAGATTCTACACTCCCCCCTCATCTCTCCAGACGTCGGAGACTCCTTCTCTGTGAGCGTATGGGTGAGAAGGCCAGCGGCTGGCGTTGGAGATGTATTCGCATCGAAGTGGGATGTCGCGGCTGGGAGGGGGTGGGCCATTGGGATTCTGGCGACCAACGAGATTGCTATTCAGCTAGTCGACACGCCCGGCACATCTATCGAGATGACAAGCAATAACACCTACCCACACATAGACACGTGGATGCACTTCATCATGACCTATGATGGGTCTGGGCTAGCTGCTGGGGTGAGTCTTTACTACAACAGCCTAGCGCCAACGCCAGCCCTCTTCCAATCACTTACGGTAGTCGCCGACACTGCGCCAGTGACGATAACCCACATAGACCCTATGCATATAGGCTCTCTAGGGGGTTCCGCTGGATCCTTCTTTGATGGCCACATAGATGAGGTTGCTATGTGGGATGTCGCCCTAACAGCGGACGAGGTGGCAGAGCTCGACCCGGATTATTCCACCACTCACCTTGGGCTGCACAGTCGAGCGAGCAATCTGGTCGCATGGTGGAGGATGGGAGAGCACGCCAACGACGCGGTCACTGGGGCTGGCGGAGCGCCCGTGGCGACGACCAACCAGATCACTGACGTGGCGTCGAACTACAAGACAACCACCGCCTACTTCCACGGCAGTCCAGTGGCCACGGCCGGCACCTGGACTGCCGGCCCCGGCAACGGGATAGACTCAGAGGTTCCTCCAAGCGCCCCATTCGGAGATTCGATTATCTTCGTGGAGAGCCCAGGGACAGCGCATGGTCCGCCAAATCCATACTCAGGCGGAGATATGATTGGCCTGGTTCATGAGATCGGAGATCAACTCACTGTGAGCAACTCAGCCGGAGGCCTCAACGATCAAACTTTCACGATCAGTGGGTTCATCGACCATGCCCCCGCGGTTAGAGTACTCTCTCCGCCAGCCATGGTAGATGAGGGCCCAGATTCGCCTGCTGTGTACAAATTCACAAAGACGAAAGCCATCTAGTAATTTTTCTCCCTCGATGTGGTAGCTTTCGAGCAGCTGATCCCGGGCAAGGAGACCAACATGTTGAGAGATGGATTCGGCATAACCGGACACTTCTACCTCGAAGTTAGAGATCGGCACGGCGAGATCATCTCGGTCGTCGATGAGAAGAACGTCATACTCGACGTGGGAACCACTGGGATAGCAGCCGCCATGAGAGGCGGCCCAGGCGCAGGCACCCCCTCTACCGGCAGACACTTCAACGCCATCAACCTTGGCGATGACGGAGCCCTGGCGTCTGACCCCTCGATTCCAAAGACGGTAGACCCCGTAACGCAGATAGCGCTGTTCCACGAGCTCGGAACATCCTCCTATGGTCCCCTCGGAAGGACGGCTCCTTCTTTCGGTGGCTTTCAGGCAGTGCAGCAGGGCGCGCCGAACGAGCACCACGTCGAATGCCAACAGAGCTTTCTTAGCTCTGACTACGCAAATGCAGATTTCCTGGACATAACCAAGATGTACATCAACGAAGCGATGTGCTTCTTGGGAAATCCGAACGCTCCAACCAGCGACCCTGTCGACGGAACCGCCTGGGTGCCGTTCGCCATGAGGACGTTCAAGAGCGTTCCATTCGCTCCTACCGACGCAATCACCGCCTTGATTCGGTGGACCTTCATATTCGAGAGGGCCTAGTTCATGTCCACGACAACAGCAAGCCTGTCGCTCATCAAGATGGAGCAGGGCGAGTACATCAACTCCTGGGGCGACATAGTTAACGACAATCTCGACAAGCTCGACACTGCCGTTGGCGCCATCCAGGCCCTTACAATCGATGCCGATGGTGGCTCTGGCACAATCGATGCCCGACTTGACCTTCTCGACCACCCAAGCACGGGCTCTGTCGCCAATCTCGCAAAGATGCTGGTCCTTGGGGAAAACTTCTACGCGTTCCAGGGCGGGCCGGCGCCTGGTCCTGACTACAACTACTACGGGTCAACGCACGCCGCGGATGGGATGGATTCGTCTGCTCGGAACGTTGGAGTGGTTGGCCGCGAGATGGACGAGCTCCGCTGCAGCCTTATGTCCAGGGACTGGAATGCGGTAAGCCACGGAACGAATGTCGCCTCAAATTCCACAATAAACGGACGAACATCGGGCTCTCTTGGCTTGATGCTTTCCAAGGCCAGCGGCTCTGGCTTGCTCACAGCTGGCGACGGAAACCCCACTGGAGCCCTTGCCGGTTGGATGGCCAGGACACACACAGACAAGGTGACTGTGGGCCAGGGCAACGTCAACGAAGACGTTCTACTGTCGTGCAAGGGAAGGCTTGCCGTCATCCGAAACGGCTTGAGCGCCGGCCGCCAGGTGACCCTTGCCGGGGCGGTAGCAAGCAACGTCTATCACGTGGTCGCTACGGACGTTGTCGACCACAACGACGCGGCGTGGGACCAGACGGACGGGGTGGTCGACGCAGCTGCTACCAGCAGGCTTACGAGCGCCGGAATGACCGGGCTCGAGGCGGCCAAGGGGGACATTCTTAGGGTCAAGGCTCCTCAGTCGAACGCAGCGAATGGAAAGCTCGAAGGCGAGTACCTCATCACTGACGTTACGGCCGGATACGTAGATATCCTGGGAGAGTTCTACGACGTCGACACCGGCGGGCACTCTGGTGTTGAGTTTACTTTCGTGCGCAAGAAGTGGCCTGTCCTCGACATCATTCGCGATCAAAACGACCTGTCGTTCCAGGGGGCTGATGCGTATGGGTCAACGGACGGGCTGTTCAAGGGCACTTCGCTGGGAACTATCACCACTGACGCAGGCGGACTTCTTCAGGCTGGAGACCCGCATGCTGGTGGCCTGATTATCAACGCATTTGGAGATCGTTATGACAGCGGGTGGCAGCCGCTCACCACTCCTGGGTTTTTCCAGGGAGCCGCCGACGACCTTCAAAATGGAAACCCAATCTACGCAGCCCTCCCGTTCCCGACGATTCCATCATCCCTCGAGGTGTGGATAGGGCAGGCAGCTGCTCCTGTCGGCGTTGGTGCCACGAAGGCTTCCTCATGGCGAGATGGCGGAGTGGCCACAGGGATTACAGTTTCAGTAAACAACATCAGCCCACTAGGTGCCACAATTCCACGTGGATGCATCGTGGCCCTTCATGCCGTCGATACGACAACCACCCATATGCTGGCCGATGGGTCCGTGGTTGCGGCAGCGACCCTTGCCACCGACTATCGCGTGCGGATTATTGCGAGGAGATGATCAGTGGCAATCACTAAGCATATCCGCAGGGATCATCCCTACGTAGGGTCCACGTTCCAGGGCTTCGCAAGGCTCCTCTATGGAAAGAGGAATGTGATTCTCTCTGGCGGGGTCCTGTCGGAGGACGTTGCTGGAACGATTCGAGTCTCGCCGTTCGTTGCGGACCTCGGCGGGATAGTGGTCGAGTCGACGGCCACTGAGGTCGTAAACTATCCGGTAATCACCACCAGGGTTAATGCGAAATTCATCCTCCTTCTGAGCACCCCAGACGATCAGGACTCTTCTGGGGTCACGTGGACAGTGACGAGCGATCCTTCTGACGTGTCTGAGGCAGACCTGGTGTTTGCCGTAAGGACCCCGACCTACAAGGGTGGCGCGTGGTCCACTCCGTCCAGGGAGGCCATCTCCGCAATCGCCGGAAGAGCCAGGCTTACTGGCGATGGCGCGGACAATGGCGACGGACTCGAGGCTCGGTCAGACGTCCTAGGAGTGCCCCTGCTTGACGCCACTGGGCTAACTAACAACTTCTCGTTCAGTGATCCAAAGGCCGCGATCGTCTTCGAACACGACCCTGGGTACGACGCTTCCAGCGACATGGTCGTCTTCCCCGCAGACTCGTCAGCGCACTCGGTCGACCCGTCGATCAAGCATGCTCTTGATGTCACTCACTACTCAAAGCCAAGGACCGACAGGCTTGTCATGAGGCCGTATGAGGCGCGCCTTCTGAATGGGCCAGGCCAGCGGATTCTTAATCAGCTTGATGGAGGGGTTACGCTCACAGAGTCTCTGTCCGCGACCATCAAGGGCCAAGAGAATCTCTACGACATAGTCCTTGCCACCGGGGTTCCTCACGGACTTCCAGCAGACGGTCATCCGCCGATAAACATGCTGGATCTCATCGCAACTGATGCCGCGGATAGCTTCGTTCAGTTTGAGGTTGGCGGGATCACAAACAGGTCGTTCGCAATAGCGTGCAACACGTGGAGGAACGAGACTGACGGCACGTACACTCCGTCTGGCCAGGGGGACAGCTGGGACGGCTCGTCATACAACTACATCCACGTTGCCTATCAGAATGACGCGACAGGGGCCAATCCGCGCCAGATGCGCCACAGGCGGATCAAGCATGACAGGGCCACTGTTGACGCGGCCGAGTCGATACTGTCTCCGACAGCTCTCGACAGGCAAGACTTCGACATGGTCACCAACGGGACCGGAAAGTCGTTCATCGTCTATGCGGCGGACCCGCTTCCTGCGGCTGGACGAAATCGCCTATGCATATCGAGAGTTGCCGCAGACGGGAAAAGCTTCGAGGTAGAAGACAGGGTTGTCTGGGACCACAACGGCGAGGTTGTCGGGGCAGATGTCAAGCGACCTAGGATAGTCACCACAGACAAGTCGGATGATCTGTACATAGTATTCGAAGGAGAAAGGGCCCCCGGCGGAGCCGGGATGACAGAGCAGGAAGAGTCTCTGTACATCCTCCGGATCGATGAAGAAGGCGTCCCAACGTCTTCACTCAAAGAGATTACAGACGACGGTGTCCTTGGGGTCAACAGGACGTTCAGGCACGCGAAAATTGCCTATAACGATGAGGTTATTTACGTTGCCGCCATAAACAACAGCACTCCAAACCTGAGCCTTGGTGGCACCGTTGGTGGTGATGTTTTTTATGCAGCCGTTGACACCAATACGCTCGAAACCATGGAGGAGCAGTACGCCATTCCGTCTGCCAGCCAGGTGGGTGAGTTGGACCAAACCAGTGAAGTTCTTGTGTCTGCTTCCTTCCCGACAGGAGAGATATCTTCTGTCGGCGTAGACATCGTCAAGCCCGGAGGCATCCCCGTCCTGGCCATGGGATCATTTGACTCCCCCGGCACCCTGGTTCTGTGGGTTGGCTCCCCAAGCGCAAGCATTATTGGAGACAATACCGCCATCTCTAACTCTTCCGCAGGCGCCAGGGCTGACGCTATCTGCGTTACGGGATCTGGGGTGGGAGGTATTCATAAGTTTGATGTAAATGTTGTGGCGGATTCGTTTGGGTTCCATGTCTTTTCGGCCAGGCCGCCGTTGTTTTTTGGCTCCCCAAATCCGATCGTGTACCAGAGGTTTGACTCTACTTTCTTGAATGGGAAGATTCGAACACTCCCTGACACGCAGCCAATCATGTCTGATGGGCTCCTTGCCGGGGGCAATTCGCCGGAGATCGTTCATGCGATTCGAGCTGCATCTGGCGAGATGGTCGTCGCTACCGCGTCGGGCGGAGATCTGACCATAGCGGAGGTGTTTGGGACCGAGAGTTGCCACACGCCGCCGATGGAGAACGATGTTCTTCTTGGCGAAATAAGGGTTCCCGGCGGGCAACAGAACAGCGCTGCGATAGCCGCCGGCACTCCCGGCAGCTTTATGGATTTCAAGATAGACGAGTCTACATCAGCCAGGGGCACTGGCCGCCCTCGAGAGATCGTGGTTGGCTCGACCGGAGGAGCTGGAGACTACATAGGGCCAAGCGGGATAGCCCGAGCGATTGGAGACTTGGTTGGATACGGAGGGACAGTCAAAGTAAGGGCTGGTCGATACACTCTTGGGGAGTCCATTGAGGTTCCGAGCTCCGTGTCTATTGAGCTTGACGCAGGAGCTGTCATCTTTGCCCCAGAAGGGGTTTCCCCGTTTGAGGTTGGGTCAGGCGGAGGGTTCTCCCTCATACTTGGGACCTATTCCAGGTACGACCCCATGGAGATCGAGCTAGGGCCCGCCATGGGCACTGTCGACGCTAGAGGGTTTGGCGGGCTTGTTGAGGGCTCCGCGCTGATGGAGGTTGGGGTTGATCCAATAGACAGCCCGCCACTCTTTGTGACAAGGATCGACAGGTCCGGTCGGTCTATTGGCGTCTCCAGCCCAGGGACTCCCGTAACCGCCGCCGCGCTTGCTGTCATGGCAACTGGGATAAAAATCTCGGGAGGGTGCATCGTTAGTCAGGGGAACGATTCGATATTCACCGTTGCTGGCGGATGGAATGTGGAAATATCGAACGTGATGGTTTCTGCTCTTCCGTCAGGAGGGACTCCCGTTGTCCTCGAGCTTGATGCGTCTGCATACGTGACAATGTCGAATGTGAACGTAAACGGCGGCGGCGAGTGCATGGCGTTCGATATCAACGCAAACTATCCCTCCCACGCCAAAAAATGCGGATACGTGACGATCCGAGACTGCAGGTTCAAAGAGATGGGGGCGGTTTCTCCAGTCTCGGAGGCCAGCCAGACGGATGAGCTCAGAATTATAGGAAATGACTTTGGTCAGGGCGGGAGGGTGTTGGTCCAGGCCGAATGCACCGGAGAAATCAGGGAGAACAAACGGCTTCTCGAGATCTCGACGTCAAACTCTATCGGGTTCGGCATAGGGAACAACTCTGTGGGCACCTGGGGGATCGCAGCAACGCAGGTAGTCGACGACACTATCGGAATCCTGCCTAACTTTGACTCGCTCAACGGTACCAACCTTTACGATTTGAATGTTTCAAAGAACCTATACGTTCACGGCCTCCTGAATCACGGACAGTACGACCGAGCCATCATGACGATCGCATTCCTCGCTCTTGGCGAGGAGATGTTCAGCACGTTCAGCATGTCAGACGGTTTCACCGAAGACTTCCTTACCGCTGAAGACCTTGCGCACCCAAGCGTGGGGGCCATGTGGGCAGCAGGAGAGTTCTACCCTTCAAGCCAGGGCCTCGATGAGATTCCGCTGTCAGAGCAGGGCGCATACAGATCTGGGCATAGCGATCAGGCTGGCTGCTTGAAATACGACCTTCAACACCTTCACGTGCCTCCGCAATACCAATGGAGTCAAGCCGGCAACCCCATGGGCTCTGTCTCGGCGATTAGAGAGGTGCAGTTTTCTGATGAGGGCGCCTTTGCTGGAACCAATTACCAGATTGCCGGAAGACTAGATCGCGGCAAAATAGAGCACTGGAACGAATTTGAACTTCCGACATCGGGGCCGAGTGGCTCACAGTCGCACAAGCTCAAGGGCATCACCAGAGACGGTAGCGGCAGCAAGGTCGGCAACCGTAATCAGAACGTCGAGAAGTCCTTTTCTAGCGTGATAGATGGAAGCCTTACTGGCGTTTCCGCGTCTAGCCTCATCCATAGAGATTCTGGCACGGTCGCGGGGGAGATGGAGGGCGGCACTGGCAGCTGGGCCGGGGGAATGGTGGTCGGACAGTCGCTCGGTGCCGGCCTCGAAAAGAGAAGGCAGAACACAGTCCTGGATGCGTACTACTGGCCCGGAAGTGTCGCCGGAACGGCAAGAGGCAGACACTTCTCGGTTGGAACGAACTGGGTAGACATGGGGCCCGGAAACGGAAACGCCAATCAGGAAGGAGACGAGTCTCTGTTTCTTTGGTACTGGGTCCACGACGATCACGGAGCCCTGATAACTGACGGACCACTTGACGTCCCAGTGCGCGGCGGGCCGATCTGCATAACCGAGGACATAACCTGGCAGGCAGCTCCTCCGCATGGCAACGGTCTTCCTTTTGCGACTGGCGGATTCGCAGAGATGAAGATCATGCCGGACACCGGGGGTCTTGGGATTGGAGCAGGGAAGGTATTCGTCTACTGCGCTTGCGCAATGACGTACACAAACAACACCGCCGTTATCCCAAACACGACCGCCCACATGAGGCCAATGATCTTTTGCTGGCACTTCGACATAGACGCCGGGACATTCGAAGGCGACATGCCGAACACCCAGAGAGTCATAATGGACGGGAACGATGCTGCTTTCCACCCAGCCGACACTAGCGGAACCACCACATACAGAGGGCTGACGGTTGTTGAAGCCATAGATCCCGGAGCGTGGGGCGTGAACGTGGCAGGCAACGCGGCCAAGAAGTGCCACGCTGTGTTCTGGCTAGGCGTCCCAGTGGGCGAGTACTCCTTCTCCTCACACTCAAATAGAGTCACAGGCTGCTTGGTAGATTCGTTTACCTCTGGCACCAAGCAAGTCATCCCAGGGACTCCATGCTTTTTTGGGGAGCCGACAACCGGGTACGTGAACACCCCAATGCAGTCGAACCTCTACCAGACGTATTCGACCACAAACAGCCTCAACGAGAAGGACGGGGTGTGGAGGGGCATGAGCTCTAACATGGACGGGACATGTGAAGTCATTCGGACAAGAGCGCTTCACTCCCACTTCGACGGCGGGATTGTTCCTGGTCCATACACGCAGGGCTCTATCTGGCTGTACCAGACGCTACAGCACAGTGTGACCAGCATGGAATCAACCCTTGACGTGTTCCGCATTGACTGGACTGCAGTGCAAGCGTTCGCAGGAACGCCGTGTGCCACTGCTCAGCCAAACATAGCTGTTCCTGCAGCATGGAATGCTGGCGGCCAGGGAGAACATTGCTATACCAACGGGAACAACAATTACATTTCCCAGGGCCCATACGGGACGAGCTATACCAACGGGATCGACACCGTCTTCCACATGGTCCAGGTCGAACATGACCTTGATGGGACGAGTCTCGGCTACGGAGACCAGAGCAAGGTCACCAGGACAGTGTTTACAGACGACGGCACCGGACTGTCGTACGTAAAGACCACCGCTGACCTTCCTTCTTGCGGCTACCAGGGCGCAACAAAGTATTTCCACAACATAGCGGTTGCTGAAGAGCCTCCGCCCGCAGACCCGACCGCTCCATACGTTCAAGGAAACCTGCATATTATCGTCCAGGGGCCGGGGGACATGGGAACTCCAAACATGAGCACCACTGGGGGTCTGTTTCTAAACGGCTCCCCGGGCGCCACCCGACTTGGGCAGTGGGCACACACGAGCTACAGCGCAGCAGTCCCTCCCGCCGTCACGTCTGGCCTCTGGTGGGGCTCTGGCCCGTATCCTGGCTTCGCTGCGGGCGCAATAGAGAGCTGCCTCCCGCAGCCCGCCCCCGGAGGCGTCGACGGCCACAACGAGGTTCTTTACTACTTTGGAAGCGGCGGAAGGCATGGCGGAACGGCACAAGATGTGCCAGCCCCGCCCCCAAGCATTCATGATGATTCTGGCGTAAAGAACACTCAGTGGATGATGTGGCCATGCCACGGGCTCCCATGGTCATCAGATTTCGGAAAAATGCGACTCAGGGGGTCTAGGCCAGAGGTCGCCCTGAAGATCGAACTAGACATGCCCAGAGCGAGTGAGTTCCATGGAATGGAGCTCGGCATGAAGGCTTACGGGCACACCTCTGACGCTAGCGGGAAGAGAACAGGATGCCTGGTCCTCGCTCAGACTGGATTTAGAAACGCGTCGAATAGCTGGGACATCGCACACAGCGACGCGGGACCACATAACGACAGGTACAACGCGGACGCTCCGCTAGCTACGTCTGCTGCCGATTTCCCAGCCGGGGGATGGGCCGTTGGCCCGGACGCCACAATTATAAACTCTGGCTTCCCACTCCTCGGCCCTCTCGGCGGCGGAACGCACATCGAATCAGCGAATCGACCTCTTGCAATTCCACAAAGCGGACCTGTAGCGCCAATCCCAGCGGCCGGAGTCGACAGTGGGTGCAGGATGAGTACAGGCACGATATGGGAGGATGGAAGCACTCAGATCAGGTGGGACTCTATCAACTCCGCTGACGGGATGGAGACAGACATAGATTACGACGACCCATGTCTTAAAAACTCGTTTAACCAGATAGGGATTGGAACCAAGCTTTTGGTTAGCGTGGACGGGGGAGCCACCTTCCCCACAGAGCATAGGGTTACCCATATAGGGCTCGACCTGGACGAGCCAAGCGGAGCCACCAACCCTCCTCCGTACAGAACTCTGTCGGTGTGGCCTCCGCTTCCTCCTCCTCACGGCATAGCTACCAACAACTGGGTCAGTTTTAGCAAGGACGTTATTGGGCTTTGTGTGAGATCTCTTCCATCGACTGGCTCGAGCCAGGGCGGAAACATTGTTCATCCTGCCATGGTTGCCTTTACTCGGCTAGTGACTCACGCGACCCAGGTGCCAGACCAGGGAATATTGAGCACAAAAGAGGACACAATGCCTGTGTCCGCCCCAACGTCTGCTGTTGTTGTAATACAGTTTCAGACCGTTAACGGTGGCCCATCTGGCGGATTCTCAGGGAGCACCTTTCCAGCGGACTACCTGGGCGCCGGTGGCGCCAACATCGCGGACTACTTCACGCTTGAGCTGAGCAGGGATGATGGCGCGTCGTACCAGACTGTCAATTTTGACACTGCAAGCGCCAGCACCACAACGAACAATCCTCTGCATGTAAGCAACCCAACGCCAACCACGTACCAGTTCATCATATACGGAAACATTGTATTCTCGTCTGGTCCTGGAGCGGAGCTCGTGTACAGGCTGAAGTGGAAAGAAGACGGGTCGTACCCAGGCCAGGGCGTTGGCGGGGCGGGCGCCTTCCTTCACATTGACCGCATTGCTGTGAACTGGAACTGACATGGCCAGACGACGACGAAGCAAGATAGGCGATTTCGCAACATCTCAGATTCCGACAGACCGCAAGCCGCTAGACATAGCAGCCGCGTCGGCCCTGGTGCCTGCCGGCCTGGACCGAGAGGTCCTGCTGCAGATGATGCTGATGACCAGGCTGGGTGCTCTCAGCTTACAGCTAGATGAGATCGCAGTGTTCCCACTTACGCGGGGCGCTGGCGACAAGATGGCTCAGCAGCATGAGCGCAAGAAAACAGGTCTAGTGGGCCTGGACCATGCGGGTGCGGGGATGATCCATGTCCCAGTGTTTGAGGCCTGGGACCCGCCGATGGACGGCTCTCAGTTTCTAGGCGCCGCCGCTGGAGTGATGCCAGGGATACGGCTCTATCACAACAAGCTCGGCGGTGGGACCGACGAGTGGATTTACATTGACGAAAACGACAACGTTTCAGTCGAGGTAAACCCTCCACATGCCGCAACGCTAACCCTGAGCGGGGTCAACACCATCAGCAGGGCCACTGGTCAGCTTGACATAGGGTGTAACGCGGGAGGTCCCAACCTTTCCACACCAGACGCCTCCTGGGAGGTCTCAGCGTGCATAATTGAGGGCGTCGACCACCCCGAGTCTGTGAGATTGAATGGCATCAACAAAAACAGCGCCGTTGATGCGAGCGTGAATCCAGACTCAGACTACGCTGCTCCGATGTATGGGATGAGTAGCGAGATCTCCTGGGACGAGGCAAAGAAGCTCGTCTACATAGAGCCAACGACAGACCCGTTGATCGACCAGACGTTCACATCACAGGCCTTCGTGCTGCCGGCTCCAATGACTACCGCCGAGGAGATTTGTGTGGCGGTTCTCGTTGATCCGGCGCACTACGCAAAGGACTTCCTGACGATAGAGGCCGTCACAGACCCCAACTTCCACCAAGGGCTGCAGAGTGACGGGACGGGGACCTACGGAAGCAACCAGATTTGGACTTTGGAAAACCGCACCACAGTCCCGCACAACGCCTCTATTACAGATTTTCAGGGCAACGTCCTCCTGTATGTCTACGGGAAACTAGCTGTCTGGTGCTTTGGCGTCGGGCCAGCGGCCTCCGAGTCTCTCATGCTCCGGTTCACCTTGGCCGGACAGAGGGGCGGCGCAAACAGACTTGACACCTTAATCGCTGGAAGCGCGGCCGTAGGCGCTCACACGTACGCAACGATAGATACAAATGTGTTCGTAGCGCCTGCAAACTCACCGCAGGTTATAGATCGAGACATTACGCTTGAGATACATGGAGGGCTCCTTGAGGGCTCCATCAAGATCGCAAACCCACTAACCGCGCCCGTGTTCACGATCGCAAGCGGCTTTGCGGGCATGGTGATTGACTCTGCTGCATCAGTTGCGGCATCCACCATGAAGGAGTCAAGGCTGATGATCGACCTGGTCTTCACCACCCACGCTAACGTCACTGGCGGGTCGAACTGGCTGATCACCTATTACGGAATCCCCAGAGAACTGCCGTGCGTGATTGCCGGATTCGGAGTGGGGGTTAAGTAATGCCTACATCCCTTCTCACCGGCACCTTTCAGTATCCAGACGGTCGGCCTGCGACTGGCGCGACCGTAGAGGCTCGTCGCGACAGCTTCCCGCAGACAAACAGGATCATAAACACCCCGATCACAGCCAGGTGCAATCAGCAGGGAAACTTCAGTATGCTCCTCGAGCAGAGCACTACGTTCAGGCTTATCATCAGGGACCTGGGGCTCGACCTGAACATTACGATTCCAGCGACAGCTACGGTTACGCTGGACTCACTGACCCCGTAGCCTAGAGGTACACCATGCTCGCAGAAGTAGGCGCGGTATCAAGATTCACAGTCTTCGTTCACGACGGCGCTGGCGTCCCACAGACCGGCCTCATCTTCGCCAACATGGTCATGCATGTGGCCAACAATGGCGTGCGCATTGCAAACCCGACCGCCGGCGGCTACGCCATGGCGATGACCGAAATCGACAACGTGGCTGCGCAGGGCTACTACAGCATCGTCATCACGCCACAGGCCGTAGGCCACCTCAGCGTCGTAGTCACGCATGCCACGAACACGGTTGAAGATCGAAGCGCGTCGCTCGAGGTCCATTCGATCTCCCTGAGCGACCTGGCCATAGTTGCAAGCCAGGACGGCGCGAACACAGTCACGGTCACAGTCGATGACGGTGTGCTTCCAACTCCGATTGCAGATGTCTCCGTTGATGTCTTTGCTGCTGATGACACGACGCTGGTGCTTGCGGGCCTGTCAACAGACTCTCTTGGTCAGGTGGTAGTTGCGCTCGACAACGGCACCTACAACCTGCATCTGAGCAAGGCGCTGGTTACGTTCACTGTGCCAGAAGTCATCGTTGTGGCCGGTGCGCCACTTACCCCCACCTTCAACGGCACCGTAGCGCCCCCTGGGGTGGCTACAACGCCAACTGCAATCCTCCTCACCGGCACCCTGGTCAACCTGGACGGGACTGCGATCAACGACACGGAGGTCAAGGCTCAGACCATCGACCATCCGACGCTGATCGGCGGCACTGGCGTCACAAGCTCAGCGGCCACTACCTATACAGACACCACAGGGTTCTTCCAGTTGCAGGTCCTGCGGAACGCTACGATCAACCTGATCATCCCAGCCATTGGCTTGAGGCAGCAGATCGTGACTCCAAACCTCGCTACCGTCGACTTCACGACGCTTCTGTAGGCTAAAAAAAATTCAGCAGACAGTCGACGACCGCCCCACAAGGGGACGGCCGTCGGATCTGATCGAAGCGCGCAATGCGCCCCGGCACCCGCTACTTGCGGATACGAGCGATGCCGGTCGCGATGAGCCCGCGCATTCCGGTCGCGCCCAGCTCCTCGCCAGCTCCTCGGCCGGCACCCGCTACGAACTCCTCCTTGAACGAGGTCGCGGCCGGGCCGTCGAACATTCCCTGCTTCTGGGGCGGAGCCAGGATGACGCCCACCTGCGGGTTGACGACAGCAGTGGGGGGAGCTTGCGTTCCAGCGGCCTGGGTGGCGGCCTGGGTGGCGGCCTGGTTTCCGAGGGTAGTGGAAAATCCAAAGTACTTGTTCATGATCAATATCTCCTAGGACGACAGTGGTGACGCAGGGTCGAGCGAATTCTCGGTATATCTACTTCATTCCTGTCTTATTTCTTATGCCGCGAGTGGCCTTCAAATGTTCACCACGGCATGACTGATCAGCTATGCTTCTTGTACCCCCAAACCCTCAGTGTTGACCGCAACACCACCAGCCAATAGACTCGCCATATGACTACTTCAATCGCAGGCAGATTCATTGATTTCCATGACGATCCGGACGGCACCGTCATCGCCAAGGTCGCCTCAGAGCGACCCGAGCTCCTGGAGCAGCAGGTCTCAGGAGTAGATGAGCTTGGCTTCGTCCCAGACGAACAGTTCGCCTATGTCACGTTCGAGAAGGGCGCAAAGGTTCGCCATTTCCCGACGAACTCTCCAGTAGCCACTGTCCTGTCCGCAGAGTCGTACATCCAGGCACGCGACCTGTTTGAGAAGTCCGCAAGGGCGGAGATCGAGGACAACTTCAAGCTGGCATCTGACTGGCATGGGGTTGAGATCCCAGACCTGTCAGTGGACGAGCTTGAGAAGGAAGCGGCCGACAGATATGCTCTCATCGTCGATATGCCTGACGGGTCTGTCTCCAGGCTCTATGCACTCCCAGACCAGGAATCAGTGAAGACCGCCTCGGCGTATTTCGAGGACTGGCACAAGGAGCTGTCGCACGATCATCGAAGGAAGTTCGCGTCCGCCGTTGTAGAGCGTGCGGGGGAGCTTGGGCTTCAGCTAGAGGAGGGCGCAGCCCTCAGCAAGTACGCCTCTAACGGCTTCGGACAACAGGCCTACGATCAGATCGAGGCAAGAGCCTTCAGGGCCGGCAAGGATAGCAAGCCGGGGGTGGCCTATACCAAGCTCGCGTCCATGATTCGATCCGGAGACCTGGACCTGGACAACGCAGTTCAAATCTTGAATCACATCGACATGAACTCTGGAGCCGGTCGAGGACGAGATTCGTTCGAAGATCTGGCCGGAGTCAAGGTCGCCTCATCGTTCTCTGAAGAGGTCGACGGCGATCTCATTACAGGAGATATGCTGAAGAGGATCGCAACAAGCGATACAGTCAAGCAGTACTTCGGCGAAGAGGTCTCTAAGCTGTTCGGACAACGTCCTGTAGAGATATTCAACTCCTTGCCAATGGACGAGAAGCGGGTCATCAAGGAAATAGCGTATGGGCGACTCTGATGACCCCGTATACCCAGGCGGCCTGACCCTACATCTCAATAAGAACGCAGGCCGTCGGCGCCGAGGGCTCCCAAAATACGTTAA
>Ga0098061_1000153_pt1 | contig 29895 bp, 37 predicted proteins | sample 22_taG_FD_92579 | JGI IMG/M metagenome (GOLD analysis project Ga0098061, IMG submission 92579) | Marine viral communities from the Subarctic Pacific Ocean - 22_ETSP_OMZ_AT15343 metaG | ecosystem: Environmental > Aquatic > Marine > Oceanic | place: Subarctic Pacific Ocean | collected 2015-01-20
CCTACAGATCCTCGTGCAGTGGTAGGATTTGTTAAATATGAGTGTATGATTTCAGTAAATGCTTACCCTCTAGGTGTAGTATCCTCTTGGGTTAACGGCAAGCCTGTACTCTTCCCCGGACAACCCTCAAATGAGGAGAAGATATAATGAGTATATATAAGTCACCACTAGAAGATAATATCTGCCCTAAGTGTGGGAAAAGGGGATGCACTTGTGATCCTGAGACTTGTGATTGTAAACCACAAAAACATAGTAACAAGAAAGAACTAATACAGGACTTTGAGGAATAATATCTAATGCCAAAATTAACTCTTTTAGATATGACGCAGCGTATCCTAAGTTCAATGGATGCTGATTCTGTTAATACTTTTTCAGATACTATTGAGTCTGAACAAGTTGCGTACATAATTCGTGATGCTTATTATGATTTAATTAATGATATTGAAATACCTGAACATAGAAAACTTGTTGCATTAACTGCATTGGGTGATACAGCTAAACCTACAACCATGTTAATTCCAGATGGAATACATAGAATAGAAGAAGTAAGATATAATAAAATTAAATCTGGAGACTCAGATAAAGACTATGAAATTATTCCTTATATGGAACCAAAAGATTTCTTAGCTATGAGTTTATCTCGTAACTCTTCTGACTCTACAATAGTGACAGTTGCTGTAGACAATGGAGAAGTACTAGTTCAAAATGATAAGGCACCAGAACATTATACATCTTTTGATGATGCTTATCTAATCTTTGACTCATACGATAGTACTGTGGACAGCACATTACAAACTAGTAAGTTTCTGGTATGGGCTATTCAAGAACCTACGTTTACTATGTCTGATACCTTTGTACCTGATATAGATGTAAATCTGTTTTCACTATTATTGAATGAAGCAAAGTCAGTGGCACATGTAGAAATAAATCAAAGAGCTAATCCTAAAGCTGAACAAGTGTCATTAAGGCAGAAGATACGTTGGCAATCTGATAGGCACAATGTAGCTTCATCTAGTAGTAACTATTATGGAAGGGCTAATTATGGACGGATATCTCGTAGACGGGCTTGAGTGGCAGACACAGAATAAAACACTACAAGTTATAAGTAAGAACCCGTATGGATTCATGCATTTTCAATTTAAAGAGGGTGGAGTTTTACCTGAAGTATTAAACGGAGCTTATACTAATGTATCTGATGTAGAAGCTGCTGGTAATAAATACATTAGTTCTATATTCATCAGCAGTAATGCACATAAAGAGCGTCCTGTACTAAAAACTAAAAAGGTTTCTAATAAAACTAAAAAAGAGGAATAGATGCCTAAGAAAGATGCACTAAAAGTCTATAATACTTTTGTAGCTGGTTTAGTTACTGAGTCTACTCCCTTGACTTTTCCTGAGAATGCAGTTAAGGATGCTATTAACTGTATCTTCGATAAGAAAGGGGATATACGTAGGCGATTAGGCATCAACTATGAGAGTAGTTCCTCTTTAACTAATAAGAATGTTACAGAAAGTGAATGGCAAACTAAAGCTGTAGGCTGTTTTGAATGGAGTGAAGTAGCTGGTGATGGTAATAAGCATTTCTTAGTTGTTCAAGCTAACGCAACTTTATATTATTTTGATATAGGTAGTCAACCAGTATCGGGTAATATTAAATCATTTACAACTAACTTAGCTTCCTTTGCAGCCCCCGGAGCTACTGATGTAGGTTCAGAACAAGTCTCAGTATCTAGTGGTAAAGGTTTCCTATTTGTAGCTTCCAAGAAACTTAAACCATTTTATGTTACATATACTGCAGCTAGTGATTCTATAACTAACACTGAGATTGGAATACAAATTAGAGATTTTGATGGTGTAGATGACTCTTTAAGTATTGATGAAGAACCCTCTTCCCTCTCTACCACACATAATTATAACTTAAATAATCAGGGTTGGGTCAGTCCGGGTGGTTCAGTAGCTAACCCAATCACTACCTACTATAGTAGCCAATCAAAATATCCCGGTAATAATAAACAATGGTGGGTAGCTAAGGATAGTAGTGATGACTTTGATCCTTCTGAACTAACTAAAATATTCTTTGGTAATACTCGTGCACCTCGTGGTCACTATCTCCTTGATCCATTCAATAAAGATAGGGATACTGCATCAGGACTATCAGGTATTGCTACAGAAACTACATCTACTCGTCCTCAAGCTACTGTATTCTATGCTGGACGTGCATGGTTTGGTGGTCCTCCAGAAGCAACTATTAGTGGTCACCTTTACTTTAGTCAGATTATTGAAGATGAAGCTAATATTTCTAGATGTTACCAAGAAGCTGATCCTACTTCTGAGGAAATTAGTGATCTTGTTGATACTGATGGCGGTGTAATTGTTATTCCTGAAGCTGGAAATATAGTAAGTTTAAGAGTAACTGGAGAATCTCTATTAGTCTTCGCAGATAATGGTTTATGGGAGGTTAGTGGAAGTGCTGGAACTGGGTTTACACCTACAGATTATAGTGTATCTAAGGTAAGCTCTGTTGGTATTAGTGGCAAACGGACTATTGTTGATGTTGAAGGTACTCCTATCTGGTGGAGTGATAGAGGTATTTATAGCATCGGACGTAATCAAGTAACTGATCGTATCGAAGCTCAATCACTAACTAAACAAACTGTTCAAACATACTATGATAATGATATTCCTGCTGCTTCTAAAACGTATGCACAAGGTTCATACGATTCTGTTACTGGTAGAGTTACTTGGGGATGGAACTCAGATGGTAATGATACCAACTACAGATTCAAGTTTGATAGAGCTTTAATCTTTGATACTAACATAGGTGGATTTTATCCTTGGTCATTTGGAGAACTTGCTAGTAACTCCCCTTATGTCTTTGGTATCTTTACTCTACCCACTATTAGTAGAGTTAGTATAACTGATACTGTTATACAAGCATCATCTGGAACTACAGTTATCCAACAGTCTTCAGGTAATACCGTCATTGCAGATGTAGACGTTATACGAGGTGGACAAACAACTACCGTATTTATCACAGCAGTTCCCGGTACTGGTGAAAGTGAAATGACTTTCTCCTTATTAAATGATAGTACCTTTGTAGATTGGAAAGGCAAGGATGGAACAGGAGTTGACTTTAGTAGTTACTTCGAAACTGGGTACCTTCTAGAAGGCAATATAACGATGCGTAGACAGACGCCTCATATCTTTGTATACTCTAAACGTACAGAAACGGGATACGTACTCAGCGGGGCAGATCACGTACTACAGAACCCTTCTAGTTGCTACATGCAAGCACGATGGGACTTCGCTGATCATAGTAATTCCTCAAAGTGGGGTAGACGTAAACAAATCTATCGTATCTTAAAAGATTATGATAAGACTCCAACATCTCTAGACTTTGATAGTGGCTTTCCCGTTACAATGACACGTAATAAAGTACGAGGAAGTGGCAAAGCTTTACATTTGTACTTTGATAGTGAAGCAGGAAAAGACTTTGATGTTTATGGATGGGCCGTCCACTTCTCAGATAATGCGGGACTATAAGTATAATGTGGGGTAGCATCTTAGGAGTAATTGGTTTAGGTCTTGCAATTGGCGGGACAATATTTAATTTAGTAAAACAGAATAAAGCTGCTGATTTACAAGAAGAAGCTGCTAATGCACAACGTAGAGCGCTTGAACTCCAACAAAAGAAAAATAAGATAGAAGTACGAAGACAGAAGATGCAGTTAATTAGAGAGACTCGCATAAAACGTGCAGCTGCTGTAGCAAGGGCTGAAGCTCAAACTGGTGGTTTCGGTGGCTCTCTCCAAGGAGGTGTTGGAAGTATTATCTCTCAAGGAAGTTCTGGTCTAGGTTTCTTACATCAAGCTAGCAGTTTTACTCTAGCAGCTAGACAAGAATTTGCACAATCTACTATCTTTAATAATCAAGCAGTCCAACTACGTAATCAAGGAGCAATTGGTCAAGGTATCGCTTCAATTGGTGGGACTATTTTTGATAAACGTACCAGTATTGTTAAAATTGGAACTCAATTAGGACTCATTTAGATGGGATTAACTCCAGTTACTGATAGCTTATCTATTACTCCTGTAGAACAGGTACCTGAAGTGCCTGATGAACGGTCTATGCGTTTAGCTACTCTGGCAACTATAGCTGATGAGCGTATTAATACATCAGAAGCTCGTAGTTTTGTAGATTGGCTTAGAATTACCCATCGCCCGGGAGGTGAAGCAGAAGCTCGTCAAATATTAGCTATTGATAAAGCAGATAAAGAGACTGATTCTCTAATTCTTAGTGAAACTGAAGATCCTATGGTAACACCTACTGAGTTTTTAGAGATTCTCCATTCACAGGAAGAAGAAGATTATAATAAAAAATACCAAAATATACTAGAGACTGAGACAGCAGCTTCTTTAAATGAAGGAGCGTTGATGGACCCTGTTCGTAGTGTAGTTATGGATAGGGAAGAACTTAGTTTAACTGATGAAGAGTTTGAAAAGCTTACTAGTCTGGATCGTAGAGAGAACTTAACTGCTGCTTTAATTAAGATGGACTCTTTACGTATGAAGTATGCTAAAGAGTTACAAAATGCAGGAATCCCAGAGACTCTTGGAGGTCTTATATCTATCTTCATGCCATTTGTAGATACATTTACTCAGTGGGTTAATGGAGAACGTAGAGTTGAGACTCTAGGTGATGCTCTTAGACGTGAAGCTACTGAACTCTTTAATAGTCCTGACCCTGTTAATGCTATTTCTAAATTTGAAAAGAAGTTAGAGGAAGGTAACCTCCCAACTTTACTCAAACTAGATAGTCTTATGACTAAATCTATCACAGAAGAAGAAGCAACTTTACGTACTGTCTTTGAAATTGTAGATTTAACTGGTTTGTTGGGTACTACAGTACGTACAGCTAAAGCTTTTTCTCAAATGGGTAGATTATCTCGACTTGCTAAGGTAGCACAGAACCCCCAAGCTACTATAGATACTACACAAGACTTAGGACGCCGTTCAAACGATGGTCCTTTAAGTATTGATGAGCAGGAAGAGTTGATTGAGAATGTTACTCCATCAAATGGTGTAGATTTTATTAATAATACATCAGGACGTGCTGCTCGTACCTTAGAAGAACAAAGCGCAGAACTTGAAGCGATTCGTATGACTCGTGGACAAGACTTCTTAAGTGAAGCTGAGCAGAATGAAGCTATTAACTTGATTAAGAATGATATCATGCAACAACATCCTCGGATAACTGCTGTAGATGTACAAGACGCTGATGATCTTAATCGTGTATCCTTTAGAATTGGTACTGGACGAGATGGCACCTCTTCATATACTAGTGAAGAAGCTGCTAGAGCTAGTGCATCTCGTTTAGGACTACAGCACGGATTCTACAAAGTTGTTAAAGAAGATGGTGTGTACCATCTTGATGTACAGAGAGATTTAGTAGATGTTGATGGTAGTGGAGCCTCCCTTCTTGTTGGATTTGATGTTCCTGATAATTTAACTACTCCTCTATTCCTTTCTAAATATCTTACAGGTAACAAAGTCAACCTCAACTTTGCTGATCGCTTAGCTGAAGGTGGAATTACTGGTGTTAATGCTGCTGCTAGACTTAATGAGATTTTTAAGAGTAGTACAAAGCTTATTACTAGACTTAACAAACGTGAACGTACTTCTTTTGATGCCGTTATGTTGTATACTCAAAGGAATAACAATGGACGTTGGTTAAAATCACAAGACTTTGAAGACTTCTATCTTGAAAAACTGCATAGGCGTCCTACACAGAATGAAAGGATAGCGTATGGAGCAGCTATTCAAGTCCATAAAGCTGATGAGTACATTCTCAATCAAGCTGTACGCCAAGACTTTATTCAAAAAAGGTTTCAAGAGATTGGTGTAACTGGTGCAAGAGAGTCTAAGACAATTGGTAAAATTATTCCTGAGTTTGATAGGAAGAACTTAAAAAATGTTAGTATCTATGATGCTACTAATGGAGATTACTTTCCTAAAGGTACGTCACCTTTACGTATTAGAGAAAAGTTAGCTGGTGATGATACACTAGTCTTAGTTAAATATCTTGATGATGTTCCTATTGAAGCTGCGACACGTAAAGTAGATGACTTTGGTAGTCTTGGGTCTGAAGGAGTTAAAGCTCAGTATATCTTAACTCGTAAAAATAATGTAAACCAAACTGCTATTCGTGCTAGAGTTCTGAATCATTTTGATGGACCTCACCGTGAATATAAAACTCCTATCTTTGTTAAACAGTCTTTGGTTAGCGACGGTACCTTTACTGGACTACGTACTCACTTCAATGTAGGTTCTGAACAGCAAGCTATTAAAGTTGCTACTCAATACAACCAAGCTCTTATAGCTTTTCTAAGAGCAGAGAAAGCTGTTAATGAGAACTTAGCAGAAGCTGCTACAAGTGTTACTGAAGCGTCTAACATAATACAAACAAATACACGTTACAGTAGCTACGACGAATTTAAACAAGCTATTGATAATAAGGAAATTGAACGTACATTCTTTGAAGCTTGGATTGACCAAGGAACTAAACCACTAAATAAGATTGAAGGTGGCCGTCATTCTCATGAGTACGCTGAAGATGCTATGGACATAGATGCAGACTACATGAATTTATCTGAGACTTCACGAAAGTATATCGACCAAGGTAGATTGTATTTCTCATCAAGAGGGCATCATCTACCTACTCCTGATGGTGACCTTGCTCCTGTGCTGGATGCTACAGAAATTATGGAAAACTCTATCAAGCACATTATTAATACTAGAGCCTTTGGAGAGTATAAGTCAAGACATATTAAAGAGTGGGTGCAAACTTTTAAAGATCATCTTGATAGTGGAGGAGTTATCCGTCCTGATTGGTACCATTTTACTCATGGTAAATTTAACCCTGATACTCCTACTGAGATACACAAAGCAGGAGAGAGAATACGTACCGGTTTAAACCGTATTGTTCATGCTAAATCAGAAACTGTACGTAGACGAGAACGTTTAATGCATGATATGCTTCAGTACACTTTACGTGAAGATGCAAAAACAATGCGTAAACTTGCTTACAAGGGTATCCTTAAAATTTCTGATAAAGATTATATCTCAGGGATACGTGCACTTACATTTAAAGCCTTTTTAGGTATGCTGGATGCTTCTCAAGTAATTGTACAAACATCATTGACACCAGCTATCTTAACTGCGTTCCCACGTTTAGGTACGCAAGCATTGTCTATGATGATTCCCCTACGTATGTCTACAATGTTTGGTAACCCTAAAGCATTAGACCATTTAGCCTCTATCATGTCTACTATAGGGTTAGTTGTAGGTAAGAAGCCTATGAAAGCTCGTGAGATTCGTTGGATGATTGACGATATGCGTGATAGTGGTGTTGATATTGTTGGTGGTTCACAAGCACAGCTTGATAATCCTTTTGATGGTAACATAATTTATAATAATAGGCTTCTTGAGTATGGTAACAAAGCTTTAGATATTGGTCTTATTCCATTTAAAGAAGGTGAGCGTCTAAATCAGATGCTTGGCTTTGAGATTGCTTGGCTTGAACATTTCTCTAAGGCACGTCGAAGACCTACTAGAGATGAACTAGGTAAGATTCTTAATAGGGCTGAGACAATAGCCGGTAACATGAAGAGTTCCTCTCGTGCTGCTTACCAAAATGGAATAGCTAGTATTCCTACTCAGTTTGCTGCTCATCCTGTCCGAGTATTTGAACAAATACTTAAGCAAAGTGGTGGTCTTAGTAAGACTGAACGAGCTTCTTTCTTCACAGGTATCGTATTAGCATATGGATTAGGTGGCCTTGGCCTTGATAATATTGCAGATAAAACTGCTGAACTATACTCTGGCGCTACAGGAGAGCCTATGACACCTGAGTTAGTTAATAATCTTAAGAATGGATACGTTAGTAAATTGTTCGAAGGACATGATATCTCTCGTGTCCAGCCATTAAAGAATACTATTATCCACAAAATACTTAGTGATGAAGATTTACCTAAGTCTGAGTTCTTTGGTCCAGCTGGTGGATTAGTTGGAGATACTTGGCAATCTTTTGGTGGTAGCATTCTTATCAGAGGGTTAATTGAAGGAACATTAGAACTTGAGGAAGTACCTGAAACCTCCTTAAATATGGTTAAGGAGATGCTTACTAATCTTCCTAATCCTTCACGTTTAACTAAAGCATGGAGTATGCACCTATCTAGCGTAGAGTACAGTAAGTCTGGTAGACTACTAGATAGTAAAGAATACTCAAACTTTAACATAGCTATGACTGCATTAGGCTTTCCTCCCAAGGGTAGTAAAGACGCATACGATATTGTACTAGACATTCAAGATATCAAAAGTGCTATGAAACCTCATGTACAGCGAGTCCTTAAAGCTGCATCAAATATGGCCTTATCTGAAGACAAAGAAACTATTGCAGCAAACGGTAGAGAGATAGCACGTTGGGTCAAACTATATGAAGCTCAAGAACCACACATTGAACGTGCCTTTAAAGATGCTGTTGTCAATGGACTAGGAAAAATGAGTACACCACAAACCCCATTAAACTTCCAAAAGGCTTATAAGTTCTTTGGTAGTGACTATGTGAATAAACGAGTGAGGATAGACTAATGGCTTATAGAACTGGTACAGGCTTTGTCGATGTTGTATCTAGTGTACAAGATAGGTCTAAAGTATTAGCGACAGGAGAAGCTACAAAGGCTGATAGAAGGTTTCAAGGTCAAAGTATATCCCAACTAGCTAAGTTGGCGGGAGGTAGTGTTGATCTAGCAACGGACTTATATGGCCAAGAGATCGTAACAGACTTACAAACAGCAAGGTCAGAAGCTTTTAAAGAGTTTCAACGATTTACCAAACAAGGTACTGCTGCGGTACGCCAAGGTAAAACTCCTAAAGCTCTGTACAATACTATGTTAGTCAAGAAGGTACAAGAGATTGAAAAACGTTACCCCGGCTTTGCTGAAGAAGTAGAAGATGCTAAAAAAGCTATGGGTATTAAACCTCGTGATGCTATTATAGCTGAAGAACAGCGTATGCGAGTGCTAGAAGATCAAGCTCTTCTGGATGAGGCAAGAACTTTAAAAACTCTTAGATTCAATTCTGATAGGAGTATTGATTGGGACGAAACCTTTAATGATACTTCAGAACTTAAAGCTAGTAATGCTGCACGAGCAACATTAGAGACGAGGGCTAGGGCTCGTGGTGAAACTGATGTTACCGAACATGGTCCGGCTTACTTATCAGGATCAGACACGATCTATAAAAACCTTGCTATTAAATTTAACAATGAAACCAGATCATTTATTACTGAAATTGATAAGATAGTTACACAAGGAGGAAATCCAAAAGAACTTATAACTCAAGGTTTGACAAAATTAACTAGATGGGAACAAGTACAACTTAATCAGATTAGAGATAAATGGTACGGTAAAGACAGAGAAAAATTTACAAAGTTTATTACAGATAAAGTAGCTGGTATACGACAGATAATTACTGGTAAGAAAGAACCTCAAGGTATGGCTGCTTCTCTTGAGATGTATACTAAAATGGTCAAGAATATGGATCTAGCTTCTCTACGAGAGTCACTTCCTGCTCTTTCAAGATTGATAAACATTGGAGGAGAGGCAGCACAAAAAGCTATATTATCTGATGGACTATTAAAACTTCTTTCTTCTGGTAAAATAAAAGATATGTCTACCGGACTTAATGCGTGGCTACTTGCAAAGGATGCAACCTCTTTGGTTTCTACTCCTTCATTTAAGGGTGACCCTAAAGAAATAGCTGAGGTAGGATTAAATAGTTTACATTCTATCTTAAAAAATGGTCCGTTTACCGAAGAGAATGCCCAAATAGTTTTTGGTGCTAATTCAATGATAGCTAGGGCACACAACAATGGGCATCTTGAAGCTGAAGATTACGAAGCTATTCGTAAGACCTTTGATAACCCTGTCTTCAAAGGATTTTTAGAGAAACAACCTAAACGTAAGCAACAAGAACTAGGTAGTCTTGCTTTTGATGTGTTCAATTCAGCTTCTGAAAAACATTTAGCTCAGATAACTAGTAGAGGTTTCTTCAGAGGTATTGAATATACCGGTGATAAACTAAAAATCATCGCAGATGATGCAGCGATTTCCGTAGCTGAACAACGAGGAGCTATGGGTATACGTTCGCAGATTGAACAAGATGAAAAAGTTTTAAATAAACTCTTCGATGATATGAACTTTTATCTAAAATTTAAGAAGGCCTATGCAGAATCACCTATGAATAAAGGAGATATAGAAAGACACATTAGATCCCTTAATGGTGAAGCTATCGCTTTAAGATTCTCACTCCCAGATATAACAGAGTTACCAGTAAGTATTGGTGAGTCACCTACGGTGGTGAGAACTGGCCCTATATTTCCTGCAAACTTTAGCTTCAGAGATGTTTTCTTAAAAGCTATGGAGTTGTTAGATAGGTGGGATGACAAAGGTAAAACTAGTATTAATCTTATGGGACCAGAAGGAGCAGTATATAAACAAATACTTAGTGGAGCTTTATCTTCAAATTTAAAACACTTTAGAGCTAGGGAGTGGACTGCAGAAGGTGAGAAAATCAGAGAAAATCTGAATCTAACTGAGCATATCCCCGGTGGCCCGTCTAAAACTGTACCACTTGATGCAGCTTTTGAGAAGCCCCTTCCTAGAATAGCTTATGCACCACCTGTATCAAATGTTAGCAGTAGTAAGGCTGTAACATCACCAATCAACCCAACCTTTTTGGCAAGAAGTCTAAAGAGGGCAACTAAGGATGAACTAACCAAGCTGGCAAATGAAAGTCAAAATCCTGAAATCTTACAATTAGTTGAAGCTGAACGTAAACGTAGGGGATCATAATGGCTCCTCGTGGTATTAGAAATAATAATCCGGGCAATATCGAGCATGGTATTGATTGGAATGGTATGGCTGAAGAGCAGCCTGATGAGCGCTTCATTAAGTTCAAAGATCCTGAACATGGTATAAGGGCTATGGCACGTATCTTAATGACATATACTAATAAGTATGGTATCTCCTCAGTTTATGATGCAGTATGCCGATGGGCGCCACCACATGAGAATGACTCTGATGCCTATGCTGCCTTTGTAGCTGATTGTATGGATGTTGACCCACATGAATGTATTGACCTTACTAACCGTAGCATTCTTGCTAAGATGATACCAGCTATGATTAAGATGGAGAACGGTGAGCAACCCTATCCATTAGAACAGATTAAAGAAGGGATTAGTCTTGTCTGAAGATAGTAAGAATAAAGATGTAATTCTAGAACATCCTAATCATGGGGATATTATTCTAGAAGTACCAGAGGCATATACTTCTGATCAAATACAGGAGTATGCTCAAGGTATTGACTTTGATACTATGTTGAACTCTCCTCAAGAACCTATTGAGACTGAAGATACCTCTGCACAAGGAGTTTATGCAGACATTGGTGTTGACAACAGTAATCTTGGAGCAGTTAACCCTGAAGAAGACCAACAATTCTTAAGCAATATGGCTACTGAGTTGGCGAATTTTATAGGCCCCGGTGCTGATATCAAAGATGCTGTAGCTGCTAGTGGTAAGACAATGCAAGCTCTAAAGAGTGGTAATCCGGGGGAGGCCACTTTAGGTATAGCTCAAATGTTTGCTGGAATAATTGGTGCACTAGTCCCGGGATCACAGAAGATCAAGTCAGCTGGTAAAGCTGTGGGTAAGCAGCTTGATGAGGCTCTCCAACCTAACATGCCCACTAAAGGATACCATGGGACAGTAGGTAAAGAGATGTCTGTTACTAGGTACGATAAAGAACTTTCTAACCCTAAAGATATGTTCCTAGGTCCGGGGTTTTATGTCACCATTGAGCCTAAGATAGCTGGTGAGTACGCTAACTTTCGGGCTATCAAAGGTAAGATTGTACCAAGCACTAAAGATCAAAAGAAGAGACTGCTTGAAACTAAAGAAGGACAAGTCTTTAAGGAAGATAGTCAAGAGATTGCCAAAGGTTTAGACATCGAGGGTAAACCTATCAATGCTGGACAGAATGTATTACCTTTAGATATCAGTAAGCTTGAGAAGACATACATGGTCAAGGATAATAAGGATAGATTGTGGGCTATCAAGAATAGAGATAAACTTATTGAACAAGGGTACGATTCAATTGCTTTTGAAAACTTTGCAGATAGGTCTAAACAGATTGTTATCTTCCCTAAAGCTGTACATAAAGTAAAAGGATTAGCTCGTGGTAAAACTAAAGGTAAAACTAGAGAAGAAGTAGAGGTACAAGGTGGCCCCCTGTCTCGTAAGTTTGAAGAGACACAGATAGGTCGTATCCTTGATGAGCATGGTGTCGAATGGGAGTACCATGAGAATGGGGGTGTTACAGCTATAGAAGAGTTCTCTAAAGGGCCATCAAAGAAGAAATACTTTGGACCTAACACAACGTTAAAGACACTACGTAACTGGTTAGGTTATTAAAAATTAGTAGGAGATTAACATGCTTCCAATATTAGGACCAGTGATCTCAGGCCTCTTTGACATTGGTAAACAGTACCTAGGTAATAAGGCTGAGAAGGCTCAAGCTAAGCACGAACAAGAAGTAGCTGTCATTAAAGGTGATCAGCAATGGGACCAAATACAGGCTCAGAATAGTGGTGATAGTTGGAAAGATGAATTCTTAACTGTGGTTATCACCAGCCCCTTTGTTGCTATGTTTATTGCATCTGTCTTTGGTGACATGGATATGGTCGAGCGCCTTTCGGATGCCTTTATTATCTTACAAACAAATGTACCAGAGCAGTATTGGACACTTCTTTACGTTGCCTTTGCTGCTTCCTTTGGAATTAAAGGTGTACTTAAAGGTGTCAAAACCTACAAAGATGGTAAAAAATAAATAGATTACTTTTCTTTTGTAGACTGTGGTACTAGTACATCTTGTTTAAGTCTCTCAAGATACATGGCTGCATCTAATAACTCTTCAATAGTATGGTCTATCCATTGAGAAGTTGTTATATCTGTCCTTTCCATTGTACAACCGTACTTCTTTATTCCTTCTCTTGAGCGTTCAGTCATCCTTTTTACAACCGTGGCAACAATAGGATCTGGATCTATTTTCCATCTCTCCCTCTGCCACTCAAGAGTTCTGGCATCTAACCCCTCATCTATAGTGTACTCCATATCAATCGGAAGCGTATGTTTTGAGGGTGTGTAGCCTACGGTACGATAGCCTTTAAACCATCTCTGTAAATAAGTAAACATATTCTCTCTTTCTATAAAATTTTAATAGTATGGATAACAAGTGTAGCTATACTAATAGCTGTCCACGTTAGTAAGAATGTTGTCAACATTACCCGCACTCCTTTTGTCCTGTATCAGGGTCAATAAAACAAGCGGCTCCTTCCTCTTCTGGCTCAATTTTATTTAGTATACCGTACCTCTTACCATCTAACCTAAAGGTAGTTACTCCTTTAAGTTTACCTTTCCATGCCTTCGTATAGATTTCCTTGAACTCTTCAAAAGAAACTTGACTACCGACATTAATGGTCTTTGATACAGCCGAATCAATAAAAGGTTGAACAGCAATTTGCATATTAAGGTGATCGTCAACGGTGAGGTCATCAGTAGTTTCACCTTTGAGTCCAAACCTATCGTAAACGAAATCCCGTAGGCGAACAATCTGTGGCCCATTCTCTGTCTGTACTGTACGATCAAGCTCATATTGAAATACCGGTTCTATACCACTGGATATGTTATCTGCTGTAAAGGATATGGTACCAGTAGGAGCGATACTTGTCAAGTGAGAATTACGAATACCTTGCTGTTTAATCTTATCCTTTAAATCATTAGGCAATCGTGAAATGTATCCACTACTCAAGTATTCCTCAGAACTATAAGCAGGGAAAGATCCTTTCTCTACTGCTAAGTCTGCACTAGATGAGTAAGCTTCACACATAAGTGTCTTAAGAATTTTACGAGTAAGCCTTAATGACTCCGAACTCCCATAAGGGTAGCCACATAAAGTAAGACAGTTAGCAAGACCGGTGACACCAAGCCCCATTCTACGTTTAGATTTTGCTTCAACCTCCTGTTCTCCCAAAGGGTAACTAGTACGATCAATAACATTATCCATAGCGCGAACAACATGGGGGATGTCCTCCTTGAATTGACTAAAGTTAAATCGTGTATTACTTATGTACTTCACTAGGTTAAAAGAACCAAGGAGACAGGCCCCATAAGAAGGGAGTGGCTGTTCACCACATGGATTAGTTGCTTCTATTGGCTCACAGTATTGCAAGTTATTCTCATTGTTAATACGATCTAAGAAAAGTACCCCCGGTTCAGCCCAATCCCAATTGTTTCTCATGATCTCATCCCACAATGCATTAGCATTTACTGTGCGGTAAGGCTGGCCATCAAAGGTTAAAGTAAATACCTTCTCGTCCCTCACACATTCCATGAATTCATCTGTGATACCCACTGAAATATTAAAGTTAGTAAGGGAGTTATCATTACGTTTGGATCTTATGAACTCTTCGATATCGGGATGGTCTACGCGCAGAACCGCCATCATTGCTCCTCGTCTATGCCCCGCTGACATAATCGTTTGACATACTGCGTCATAGATACCCATGAAAGAGACAGGACCACTAGAAGCAGAGTCAAGGGATACAATACGATCACCGCTAGGCCTGATCCTACTAAAGTCAAAACCAATTCCACCACCTCTACGCATAGTCTCAGCGGCTTCAGTAGCCCTTGCCATGATGCTCTGCATTGAGTCTTCAATCGTACCAGACACAAAACAATTGTATGCTGTAACATCTCTTGGACTCCCCATTGCTGCTTGTACTCTACCCGCTGGCATGAATCTTTGGTTGAGTAAGATGTCTTTGTAAGCAAGTCTATGTTCTTCGGTATCGGCCATTGCGCCCGTTTGTCTCGCGCAAGCTTCACTGAACGCTTCATTAGCTAACCTATATTTCTGTGCATGTAATGCATCACATGCTGGGTTCTGTGGTCCATATGTATCAAACATAAATTAAGTCTCCAAGAGTAGGTGCTTTGTAATTTGGCCCCTTAGTAACTTTACCATCTTTACGGTGTATCGGGCTACCATTAGAGCCAAGCTTCGACATATTAGAAAAGTGTACCCGATTGAAAGCGGCATCAAAATCACCAGAAAGGGGATAAAGACTAACGAGAGTACCTGATAAAACATATTGCAAATCAGCGAGTTCCTTTAACAAGTCTGCCCACTGCTCCTTTGTTCCTTTCTTACCACGTTCGAGTTCCATCTCTAAAGTTTCCATAGCCTTTACTGTTTCCTGTGCCTCCTCTAGTATTAACCTCGCTCTTAATTGTAAGAGGGAAACACGAGGTTGACTACCAATATCTAATGACATTGCCTCATGAAACTCACTAACTTTCTGTTCTCTAGTGCAGGATTTCATCTGTATGATCTACCTCTATGCCTTGGCGAATTGCTTCTATCGTTAGTGCTGATGCAGTAACTAGAAAATTACGTAGCTCATCACGTTCAGTCTTATCTGCTTCACGTATTAAACGTATGAGTAAATCAAGTCTATTGACTAGTATATCTGGATTAAAAAATACTAAGTCTTTATCGTTGCTCTTGTTGTACATGTCTAATATATTGCTTCTCCTTGGCTCTATTGTATACGTTCTTCTTATCTCCTACAATACGCTTAGCGTACTTAGGAGTATGGAGATCATGAGCGATAACACTACGTGTATTCCTTTTCCGTTGCTGTTTGGGTGTAGACATTATCATAGTCCTCTTGAGTTAACTCTAAGTCATTAACAATTTCATCAAATCTGTATACATTATTATACACCTCTTCGAAAAAATTGTCAAGTACCTCTTCAGCTGTAATTTCTAAACGTTCAATAATCTCTGCTCCAGTATACCTATCAGCGATGAGCAACTTTAGCTCGTTTGGTTCTAGACCTAGCATTAGCTTTACCTCTCTTCTTTGTGCTATACTCCTTTCGTAAAGCATTGATGGATACAAATTGTGGATCGTAACTCCCACCTTCTACATTACGTTTGATGATCACTCCTGACCACCATAACGCCTCACTTTGAGGGTTATTCCATCCACTCTCATGATCAATGTAACACCCACCAACTAACCCCATGATACGTTTACTAGCTGCTGTTGTAGTACTAGCAAAGTCTAAGGTGTGAGTATGACCAGCGGTAGTGGACATATGCTGCTTATTTAACAGAGACTTAGCTGGGTTATCACCACCAATAGGTCGGCCCATTACACCACTAGTGAAGAAGTGACTATAAGCTATGTCATTAATAACTATAGGTTTAAGAAAGTCTACAACTTCCCACCCATACTGTGGAAGTGAGAGGTCAGTGATACCAATAGTCCCATCTAACACAGCATCAGAACTAATAGCTCTGAGTATTCGTTCTTCATGGTTACCAATGGTAAATATATACCTTGCCCTTTTCTTCTTAGCCTTTTTGATTGGTGTAAACATACGCTCTTGTGCATCAAGAACAGATTCAATGTCACTCTTGTAGCGTCTACCTTCGAAGCCCTTAGTTCCTTTATCATAACTGCATAGGCTAGGCATGTCTGCCATATCCCCTAAGTTAATGACAACATCAGGACGTAGGTCTACGATCAACTTACCTAACCACTCAAACCTTTCATTACCATGATCAGGATGAGCGTGTTGATCTGGTATAACTAGATGAGTTGTCATTAGCGATAGCTCCTTCTTTTAGCCCTTGTCATAGATCCATCTAACACAGCCTCTTCTTCATACAGATTATTCTCAACCTCTGAGTTACAATTAGAACAAATTACATGTGTCCAATCTAAATGATACACAATAGTTTCATGGTGGCAATGCTCACAAAAAACTTGTACTCTAACCATCCTTTTTATCCTTATACTCTTTCTTCAAAGTTTTAACTAAGACTTCTTTAACATCCTCCTCACTTTTTGATTGGAGAATATCCTCAGTCATATCAATAGTTTCATTATTTGGTAGCATCATTACAAATTTAGGCATCGTCAATCTCCTATCCAATCTGAAGGTATCTCTTTATCTGCGAATAAAAACCCATGACGGTTACACCAATCTGCGTATAAAGTATCACTCCCTTTGTATAACTTCTTACGAGAGTTACTAAATACGAATCGTATGTCTAAGTCAGGGTGTTGTTCCTTGACTAGTATATGTTTCTTCCTATCGGCACTGCTGAATAAACCTTTAGCTTCTATTATAATTCCATTAGGAAGGATGAAGTCAGGAGTATATTTGTGTGGAGTAGCTGGCTTAGTATAACTAATCTTCAGTGTCTCGTACTTAAACTTAACACCACTTAGATTAAGCTCTTCAGCTATACGTTTCTCCAAACCACTACGGTACTTACCCCATGACTTCATCCTTTTGTATTTCATTAACCGATATCCTTCCCATTAATTTTAAATGATACATCGGATGAGTAGCCAGCACTATTCAAGAAGCTCTTGAACATTTTAATTGGCCCATTTAAATCAGTAAGACAAGCTCCGCCGGGCCATGCTTGAGAAAATTCAACCTCCGAATTACCAGCCTTATACTTAAAGGTGAATGCTTCATTCCATTCAGCCCCAAGTTCTTCATTTATTTCATCCGTCATTAGTTACCTCCTTTACATCAGGGATACGTTCAATAGCAGTGAGCCACCGTGGCCCGTTGGAGTATAGGAACTTACGCAAACCATCCCCATTGTTAGCGTCAGCCCAGCAAGTTTCTTTAAAGGTACAGTAAGAACAATTTACAGGCAACTTCATGTTACCACTCTTACCGTCAGGTACTGCATCAAAGCAGCGTGTTGGTGGTGTATCTTGTTTCACAATCTCCTTTAATAGTTTAATACGTTTAGGCACATCAAGTATATCCATTTCTATTACTGGCATGTATGTTAGTTTACCTAACTGTTTATCCATAGCCACGAAGCCAGCCTCTTGTTCACCTTCTGCAGTTGCATAGCCACTGATCTGCGCGAAGTACCCGAAGGGATCATCGTCTGCCAGAGTCCCCTCATTAAACTTCTTAAACGCAAAAGAAGACGCACTCTTAATATCAACAGTGACACCATCAATCTTGCAGTCCATATGTCCAGTAATACCGTCAACTTTTACCTCCTTCTGTTCATCAGTCACCTTATGTCCAGCTTCTTTAGCTAGGTAAATAATTAATGCTTCAATAATATCTCCGAATAAGAATTTAATACGGACATGAGCATCTAACTTTTCCTTTGGTGAGCCATTAGCCTCATGCCATAGCTGACATACAGGCTTACCAATGTTAGACATACGTAGAGTATTACGATCTTCTCTGTATTTAGGTGAGAATTGCCTGACTACTGAATGAGCTACAATTTCAACTAAGTCTTCTACGGCTTCGATAGTAGGTTCAAAGCCATCATCTATTACTTGGTAGATATCTTCTACTAATGTTTCTATGTTCTTCATTGTTCTTCTCCTGATGATAGAGCCAGCCTACCACCTCTTCACTGGCACCCAAGGCTAATTATATCTAATGGATTCCGCATACCCTAACGAAAACCTTGGCCCTAACATTTAGTTAAGCTGCTTCGTACTCTTCATTCAACTCATCATCAAGATCAGTATCGGTATCGTCGTCACCAAAATCCAAATCATCATCGTCATCATCCTCATACTTAACAAGGTCAGTAACTTGTATCTTATTCACACCAATACCTACTCCCTTCTTACCTTGAAACTTCCAATCATAAGTAACGAACTTAATCTTAGCTTTAGTACCGTTACCAATAACTTCAGGATCAACTTCCTCTACTCCAGATTTAAAAATAACCTTGATAGGGAATTTAGATTTACCAGTTACGAACTGACCACGATCACCATAGTCCTTGTTCTTATGTGGATCGGTACGTACTGTAACTCCCATTGATTCAAGAGTTTTGATAGCCGCTTTATCAAGGTTAGCCATGTCTACTTGATACTTACCGGACATCTCGTTCTTAGTAGTAAGGTTGGCCCAGTAAAGAGTAGCTTCAATAATTGCTGATTGCTTAGCCATGTTAATTCTCCTATTGGCTGGTTGATTAATCTACTTTGTACTAATATTATGACACATACAACTACGCTTGTCAAATTAATGTGTCTGCGCCCAGTTTTCACCGGTTCTATACTCTGCATCCATTGGGACATTAAGCTTAAAGTGTTGCCCCGCTGTGATGATTGATTGTTTAACAAGTTCTCCTACTTCATCGGCATGTTCCTTTCGTACTTCAATTTGAAACTCATCATGTACTACAGCTACTTGTCTTGCATCAAGCTTACGCTTGCGTATCCACTCATGCCATAGCAACATAGCGTACTTCATTACACAAGACTCTCCTCCCTGTAAGTAGCAGGAGAGTGCGAAGTGTTCTGACTTGATGGGGATGTACCTTCCGTCGAGGCCAACCAATCTTCCAAGTCTAGCTGAACTGGCGGCGTTTTGTTTAAGTCTAGCAAGTGCTGGGAGAGAAGAGAGGAAAGTCTCTTTAACTCTACGTCCATCTGCTGGAGTTCCGCCTGTAATAAGTCCGACCTTCTCATCACCAGCACCAAGTAACCATGCATAGATGAAAGTCTTTGCTGTGTCTCTAGCTGTCCACTGTCCTTTGTCATCGTTCCATTCTCCTTTATCAATTCCCATAGCTTCTAAGTTCTTAGTATGTATATCACCATTGACTACCTCATGTGAGTAGTCATCATCATCCATATAGTGAGCAAGGATACGCAGTTGAATACCACTAGCATCACATCCCAAGAGGGTATGAGTCTCAGGATCTCCTATAGTAAAGCAAGAGCGACACACCTCTCCATAAGCGGAGCCTATCGCTGGTATATTAGCCATGTTAGGGCTGTTATGTGACATGCGGTGGGTAACGGCACCAATTGAAAAGACAGTACCGTGAACCCTATCATCTGTACCAAGTGCATCGAACCAGCCTTCTACTTCTTTAGCTCTTGCTGATACAACAGCGTACTTACCTAAGAGTTTAAGTTCCTCTGGTGCATCATCATTAATTGTTTCTAAATTCTCCTCGCATAGCTGCCATGTATACCGAGCTTTATCATTAAACTCTTCTTGAGTTATCGTCTTGTCTCTTTGTTTATCAAGTAGTTTACGATAACCTTTTGTACGAATAACAGGTGACCAGTATGGTGATAGCCTCTTCACCTTCTGTTTAGGTGAGTTAAGGTTGAACTCTTCCCACTTCAGCCTAGTGAAGGGGCCAGCTACATTCGTATAGTCAGTGGTACCCATAAATTTAAGATTAACCTTGGATAAGTTACCATCCTTAGTATACCTTGGTTCAATCACCTGTAGTGGTACTGGTAATGGAGGAGCTACAGCCAGTATAGTCTCCTCTAATTGTGTAGCCTTGCTCTTGAGATGGGCGAGTAACTTATGAGCCTTCGGTACATCAAGTGCGAACCCGAACTCACACTGGCTGTCTACGATGTACTGACTACGATGTTCTATCGTTACGGCTTCGATGTCGTTTGCCTCGCCCCCGAACTTTAGTGCTACAGCTACCTTGTATGTTAACTCTACATCATTAATACAATACTCTAACATTTTATCATTGTATTCACTGAAGTCTTTGAAGGGTAGCTTGGGGTAGTTCAGTATCTTACCCCAATTCTCAAGTGAATGACCACCCTTAAGGGTGATATCATATAGTCTGGATAGTAGCAGAGTATCTGTCACACGACTAGGTCTGATACGTAAGCCCATGATCTTCTTAAGTACACGTAAATCATAACCAACAAAGTTGTGTCCTATCCAATGGTGTACGTTGTCCTCTGCCCAAGCTGGGAAGTCCATGATATCCTCTGGTATCCAGCTAAATATCTCACCACTATCCCAATCCTTGCATACGATACACCATATCTGTGTGGCATTACTCAGTAGTCCATCTGTTTCTATATCACAAACTACTGTGCGTTTAGGCATCATAAAACTCCTTAATCTGATCATGAAGAGTTCTCATAAATCTTTTATGTATTTTAAATAATGCTTCACCTAATACTTGTGGTATATAAGGCACTACACTATTGCCTAAACATTTAAGTCTGTCCAACCTATAGGGTACCCCATCAGATACTCGAAGTGCGTTGGTGAGACTTTCTGATCCCCAAACATCTTTACATAATTGCGGCAGCTTTTGTGTTTCTGCATAGATGGTGCCGTTATATTCGCTGCACATGTGGGGGTATGCACATAACCACCATCTTGTTCTGCGGTGAGGTGCAGTACAGTCTGATGCACTGATTTTAAGGACTGTTGTGGCATAATTTCCAATCTCCTCTATATCTTGTTGAGCTTTAACTATAGCTCCTTGAGTTACATTCTCTGCAATTACATATAACGGAGTCATTTCTTTGATAACCCGTAACATCTCAGGCCAGAAATCAACAGCTGTATGGTGTCCATGTGCTGCTGTACTGAAGGGTTGACAAGGAAATCCTCCAGTAATTACATCAGCATACACCTTATGTCCATCAAACTTAGTGATATCTGAAGAGATAGGAATATCAGGCCAATGTTTAGTTAAAACTTTTTGCTGATACTTTCCACACTCTACAAACCTAATTGTTTGGTAGTGTTTAGTACGCTCCATACCTAATGTAAATCCACCAATACCAGAAAAGAGATCAAGAACTTTTAATGGTGACCATTTCATCATCAACCTCCATCTTACTAATATATGCGTTAACATCACCGTGTTTAACTTGACCATATACTCTGAACGTACCTGTTGAAGGCCAGTACTCTACCTTAATCCCTTTAATTTCTTTATACCAATGATGAGATGTATACTTACCCCATCCTGTATCATCAGCTTCTTTAAGGCGATCACGTCTACGTTTCTGTCTATTCTTACGCATTTCTTTATAGGCTTCAGCCATGTCACTCATCATCCATCTCCTTATCAATCTCAATCAAGCGACCAGTGTGTTCATTGTAAATGACTTGGGTAGCCACACCTGTCCTTCCACAGAAGCGGTTCTTAACAACTCTAATCGTTGTGGTGTTAGCTTCGACAGGGTCTTCTGCTTGTCCATCTCGCTCAAGTCCGATAACAATGTTAGATAGTTGGCCAATCCCTGCTGTGCCTCGTATATCTGAGAGCTTTGTCTGGCCTCCCTCTTCGAGGGCTTTACCCGCCTGTCGTTTAGTGTGTGCAACCACACAAAGATGGATGTCGTACTCAACAGTAGTGAACTTAAGTTTGTGTGCGATCTCATCAAGCATCTTCCTTTCATCACCGGGTTGATCAGATACCATGAAGCTGATATGATCTAGTATGATTACCTTACAGTCACAACCCATGGCGAAGTACTTAATTTTATCACAGATATAGTCTACACTATTGTCTTGCCATGAATCGGACAAGGTATGTAGCCTACCTGTACCCCATGTCCTCTCGTTACCTTCCTTCAATTCATCTAAGGTAACATGGATATCAGGTAGATGGGTAGGTTTGTTAAGATCAAGACTAATCATACCACGTCCTGTCTCCCAACCTGTATCTTCAAGAAATAACATACCTATATTAAAGTCAGTAGTCTTGAGGGTATTGAAAGCTATCTCTCTAGCTACTGAAGTCTTACCACTACCTGACCCAGCAATGAGAGTAATCATCTCACCAGTACGCATACCATATGTCTTATAGTTTAAACCAGACCAAGGATATTGTACTGCTGCTTCTGCTCTTGGTTGTTTGATGATATCCCACATAGTCTCTGCATCAGATATGATATCGTCAGGCCGGTACTCTTCAGCCCTCCACCATAGATTAACAAACACTGAATCTTCATGGTTCTCAAGGTACTCACCAACATCATTACGCTTTAGCTTTACGATCTTAGCTTTCTTAGGGAACAAAGAGGCAACAGCTGTAGCTGCTTTCTTGCCAGCATCATCATTATCAAAGGTGATGATGATGTTCTCGTATGTATCAAGCCATTCAAACTCACGCTTGCATAATTTGTATGCATCACTTGAAGACTTCACACCTACAACAGGCCACTTACTGCCCATCATCTGATACGCAGCCATCGTATCTATCTCACCTTCACAAACAGTGATGTACTTACCACCCTTGGTGAACTCTGACTGCCCAAAGAGAGTAGCTTTACGAATAGGACCATGAGTCCTGAAGTCCTTAGTGTCTACAACACGCTGCTTGTACGCTATGATATCACCATCCCTACTTGCATAAGGATAGTAATGATCTGTTACAATACCACGGTCAACATCAAGCCTGACCTTATATGTTTTAACTGTGTCAATGGTAATGTTCCTATCTTTAATAGGTCCAACCTTGTCACCCATAAGATCATGATCAATGTTCTTACTTGTAGGTATGGGTACCACATTGTTCTCCTCTATATCTATTGGTACCTTGCTCTGATGGGTATGTGTCTCACATGAAAAGCAAAACATATGACCATCATCGAATAAGGTATTGGCATCACTGCTCCCACAAGAGGAACAGTCATGCCTTGATACCATGTTACTACCATTGTGTTCAGATGGGCGTATCTGATACATCTTCACTCCAATCATCTAGCTGTGGCAGTTCATCTAATAGTTCCTTAATATATCCTGAATCAGACTCAAGAGATAAGGAGTTATCATATGAAGATTGAGTACACTCTGAACAAGGCATCCATCTCTTGTTCTTATCTTGTCGTATCTCAGAGGATTCTAAGATACGATTACATATATAACAACGGCTCATTACCAACTCCCATCAGAATCACTCTTTACTGCATCATGAAACCCTGCTTCCCAATCAGCGTGATCAGTAGGGTTTGAGTCCTTATCAAAAGGATTGTCATCATCACCAAGGTGATAACTATCCCAACCATTATCATATGGACCTTTCCATCCTCCATCAGATACACTGGACTCAGACAAAGTATCCTTAGTATCATGCATATGCTCAGCAACAACAGTATACTTACAGCACCGGCCCTTGCTATTGTTGTAGTCAACAGGGATGCTAACCACATCAGCAGGGTTGATCTTCACTACCATTGTGTGACCACTGGTACCCCAGAATCCTTTGAGGTATTCAATAGAACAGAAGTGTAAGCCAGAGCTACACGTCTGATTAGGATCATCCATAACTTCATTACGTGCCATCTCACATACTGCACCTACTGAATTATCAAAGGTGTTGCTATGCTTATCCTTGTAGTCTTCATTGACATTCTTGTAAGCTAAGAAGTACCCATCTGGTGTGATGGGTAGGCTGTTGCTCTCAAGAAAACGATACAGTTCTTTGATAGCCCTTCCACTTGGGTTAACCATCAAGTTCTCAAGGAACTTCACCATTGGTGACACATCGAATCCATCCTGAATCATACGAGAGATCCGTTGAGTCAACGAATTGTGTAGTTCAGTTCCATTCCAGAACACAACACCACCTTGAACATAGACTTGTCCTTCACCAAAGTCATTGATTGACTTTGCTGCATCAGCTAAACGCATAGCTTCTGTGTAATCACCCAACTTAATAGCCATCACAGCCGCAGTGTACGACACATGAGACGAAGGGATAGTAAGGATACCTTCATCGGTAGTGATGGTGATAGCCGAGCTAGTTACGAGGTGGCCGAGGTAAGTTTGACTAGACATTACAATTCTCCTTTAGGTTAATGTAGTCTTCAACAATGTAAGCATGTTCATTCTTAGGATCGTATGGTAGGTTAACATGCTTTAGTAATGGGTAACGTTTAAAGAACTTTTTACTTAGAGCTTCAGACTTAAGAACTAAGTCATCTCCATAATCATTACCCTTCTCTCTTATACCCATCCCATTTAATTGGAGACAAGCATTGTAGATATCATAGATACTTTTAGCATTAAGGTTCTTATTAAAAGTTAAGGCTCGTTGTTTACATAGACTATAGTAACTCTTATCTATAGCTATGTCAAGTGAAAAGATTTCTTTATGATCGCCAATGAACTCAGACATTGACTTTACATAGTTCATCTTAGAGATAGTTAAGGGTGTTAACATATCCTTTTTTAATTCAAACAATTGATTGATAGCCTCATCAATATGTATGAAGTTCGGGTGGTCCTTAAGTTTATTTTTGTGTGACCCGGGACATCCATAGATAGGTGTTGATACGGGTACTATATCGTACTTCTTTAAACTTTGTATAACCTTATCCAACTGACTATCATGCCCATCATAGATGTACTTCGAATCCTGAAGTGTTCTCTTACGTACATTGATCCATACTCCAGTGGAATTGTCAAGATCAATCTCACCTTGTTTATCGGACCACCATGGAGTGTTCCACATACGATGTTTACTTTCTATAAACTCAAGAGCTTTAGCTGTCTTTCGTTGGACACCAGATGTTGTGTTGCGTTGCACCTTATAGTCAGGGACTACATCACCAAAATCTTGGGTAACTTTCCAACCATAGGTTGTATACACCCAGCGTCTAACTTTTGCTTTAGTATTATCTTTGTAGTAGAATAAGATAGCTTGATCATTAGGGTGGTGTTCATGCATGTACCTAAGTAAACGTGACGGTACTTTCTTAGTACTCTCATGTATTATGAACACTTGATAGTTCTTATCGTATACCGTTATAGGTAGGTCACCATTTACATTTCCAGATATTGTATAATCCTGTAAACTCAAGGACTTATACCTCCATCTATACTGTGGTACCACCACTAGCTTAGGACATGGACTCTTACAGTATACAATTCTATTAATGGCAACCCCTTTATACGTAACATCTGCCAATTTTTTTGTCAATCCTTGTATTAAACTAGCACTCTCTTTAAACATTTTTATAGCTTGGTAGATGTTAGGTTGTTTCTCGATATCTTTTTGGAACCCATCAATAACCTCATCAATAACCTTGTCCGCCTTCTTACGAATTACCTCAATGGTTGTATCAACATATAGTATTGACTCCCTTGACATAGGTAGTTTGACACTGCCTATAGGTACATGGATATCAACACCATGATCAAGAAGGTAAGAGTACTTATCCAATCTATCCTCACGTACTTGATCCGAATCAACAGGGTACCACCTACGTCCCATAATAATACGGGATTGTCCTCTGTATCCTTCACGTTTAATCAAGCCCCAACCCTCACCAGTTTGAGTGTAATTATTTTCAGGCCACTCAACTTCTAAGTTAGTCTCAGGTCTAGGATCATTGAAGTACTGAAGAGATTCTTTAACGTACTTCTTAACGTCATCGAACGTACCTTCAGGTACAGGGATACGTACCTCAGTACCGTTACGTTCAGTAGTACTGCGCTCATACAGCTGGACTATTGAAGGGATGTTGTACTCATCCTTGTAACATGTGATAGCACACTCAGTACCCTCATACCTACTGATCACGGTGTACTCTTCACCAATAGCTAGCCCTACTTTCATACCAAGACCGAAGCCACCTTCAGTCTCGTTGTCTTCATCTTTAGTAGAGGCACCAAGATTGTTGTACTTAATTAGATTGTCCCTACCTATACCAATACCAGTATCAGTGACACTATAGTATGGCTCCAACATAGTAGGTAGGTGGATGTAAATAGGTATGTGCCCACGGTCAGCCATGTCCATTGCTTCGACAGCATTGGTCACTAACTCAACGACACCGGCCTTCCAAGGCACAGTGTACAAGGACACAAGGGTATTGAGTATGATCTTCTCCGGCTTATCAATACCCATTGCTACCTTGGCCATGAGGTTAGCACTATCTACCTCATTGATTTGATCACCATGTACTTTCATTTCCCAAGCAACTCCTTCAATGTTTCACCAGCTTCATGCACATAGATATCATAATCGGATGAACCTATGTGAGCTTGTGTCTGATACAGTGCATAGTCTACCGAATCTTTAAGAAAAGAATCCACCTCATTCTCAAGGTACTGGTAGATTAACTCATCTATTTCTGTGTATAAGTCTTCTTGATATGGGTTTGACATTAGTAAGTCTCCTTTACAATACGGACTCGTGTTTGAGGACAATCACTCACGATCTCACGAGTGATAGCATCATTAGGAATGAGACTAATAGGGTACCCTGCTTCGAAGGTAAAGGTAGGTTGAACACTGGACTCACGATAGATGCTACATAACCTAGCCCAGTTATTTCTTTGAGGCTTACTATGACCAGCCTCCCATAAGCATAACGTATTGTGACCAACAGCTAATAAAGAACACGCTTGATTAATTGTCAGGCCTAGACTTACCCGTATAGCTTTAAGGTTGTTACCTTTAGGTGTTTCTTTCCATGACCAACCGGATCTGCGGCCACTCTTCAAAGTTTTTAATGCTGTTACGTTTGACATAGTAGTCTCTCCTTTACATTGATTGAGTCAAGACACACATGATCCTGACTTTCTTATTGGTATAGCCTATAAAGAATGCTCTTTCTTGATAGACTTGCCTCGCTATCATACAGTTACTACGTGCTACTTCTGTATGATAGTCTTCGAAATGTGCAAGGATTTCTACTGGTCCTTGCAACCATAATACCATCAAAGCGTAGTACATCAGTCACTCCTTTTAACATACCGAAGAGTAGCCTTTATCTTTTCTTGAGAGAGAAGCTCCATTATTTCTCTTGCTTCCTCTTCTCCATCAAAGCGAAATGTATCACTGATCTCTGACTTTATTATCCACATCAGTCATCTCCATTGTGAGGTAGTGTATCGACATAGGCTGCTGCAATACAGCCTATGCTACACGGGATAAGGGATAACATGCAAGCAAAATACATTTCACCTACACTTTTACCTACGAACACTAACATTGTCACCATGACAATGAACATGAGTACCAAGAGATACCCACATATTAATAGGATTATTTTATCCATCAGTCATCTCCTTCCATGAATGCTTGGGCTTGTTCTTCATTCATGCCCAAGCGTATAAGGTCAGACTTACATTGACTCTCATCAATGCGATTATACAAGAATTTCTCGAGGGTTTTAAATATCATAGCTTCCCAGAACAATCTGGTGCTGATTATCTCTGCGGGCATCAGTCTTCTCCCATTACTTCGAAAGCTTCTTTGATCATATCGTCACACCAATTGTAGACCTCACAATCATCATCATCAAGGTCTAGATTTAGAATTGAGAAGACCTCTTGGTCTGGGAACGCATGCTTAGCATAGCACAGAACCTCCTCTACACTCTTACTATATCTGTTATAGCTCCAGCCACTATCTAAAATGATTTCGTAAAGTTGCATCAGTTTACACTCCATCTCTGCTTGGTTAACTTGGGAAGTTTAGGTATGAACGTTGGCCGTGGGATCGACAACGCCGATCTACCTACGACACTGCGCCAATGTATTGACGTGAACATTGACACTGCCTCCTCAAACGAGGCAACTACGCAAGAGCTACCATGATCACGGCCATGATCTTTCAATGACCAGACTTGGTATCGTCCCGGTGATAGCTGATCTATCCTGCCGACATGTTCACAATCAAACGTTACATCGTGAACGTATCGGCCTCGTTTGCGTAGCTTGACTTGCATCATTCCTCCGTTTACCACTGGTAAGTGGCCTCGAGTTTCAGAAACGCAGACAAGCGAAAGCACCCTGCAACTAGGCAGGATGCCTCCGCGTTTTGCTGCGGTGCGGTAGGACTTAGTCTTGGCTAGGCACCGGCGTTATGGCCTTGTTGGTCACCATTCCCTCAATGTATGCCAGCCATTCAGTGATATCGGTGCCAGCCTTGGCGGCGTCTCTGGATACCTTGGCCAGTGTCTTGAGCTTGTCATCGGTCTCAATTTCAAGCGTTGATTTCACCCGGGCAATGGCCTTTTTCATCTCCGCCCAAGTCGCCCAAGGCATTGAGGTATCAACGCCATATGCTTTTTTGCTCTGTGATTTGTAAGTGGCGATGCGTCCCTCTGCTTTGTCACCCTCAACGTCCACCATCTTATCGCTAGCGGCGTCGTAGATGCGATAGGCGAGGCCAAGCTCATCGTAGACTTGGTTCCAAAAGGCGTGAACGTTGGTGCCGTCATCTTGGGCGTGCTTGATGCAAATCAGAACGTCATCGGTGAAGCAGGTCACGTCAGCTTTGACGGCATCTAACTGGCCAGCAAGTTCATCAATGGTGTTGATGGCATCAATTGCCGATTTGATGTAAGCGTTTGTCATTTTGTCTTTTCTCCGTTTACCACTGGTAAGTGGTGTTGTTGCGGTGCAACATTATGTTGCGGTGCAATATGGTCATAGGTGTACATAACAAGAGCATCGCAATTAGTGTGCCAATTATGGTTTATTCAATGATATCAATGACTTACATTGAGAATGATTATCATTAGCAAGAGAACAAATGTAGGGTATAATTAATTCTGCACAGTTTTAAGGCATATTTTTAGGTGCGGTGCAATAAGTCTAGGTTTTCTGCGGGTTTCAGAGCCTATATTTTGGGCATTATTTGCACAATATTTGACCAGATGCAAAGGCCATAAATAGGCCATAACTGGCATGATTATTGCATGGATACCTAATCGAGAATGATAATCATTATCAATAGGTTATGCTAATGAGAAGCATTCGCATCTGTGTCTGCAATTGATAATCACTCGCAACTAATTGAGAATGATAGTCATTCGCAGCTGGGTTTGCAATTGAGACGCATTCGCAATTGGGTTTGCAAATGAGAATCATTCGCAGCTAGGGTGACAATGAGAATCATTCGCAGGCAATCGAGAATGAGAATCATTCGCAACTAGGGTGGAG
>Ga0098061_1000156_pt1 | contig 29661 bp, 50 predicted proteins | sample 22_taG_FD_92579 | JGI IMG/M metagenome (GOLD analysis project Ga0098061, IMG submission 92579) | Marine viral communities from the Subarctic Pacific Ocean - 22_ETSP_OMZ_AT15343 metaG | ecosystem: Environmental > Aquatic > Marine > Oceanic | place: Subarctic Pacific Ocean | collected 2015-01-20
CGCCCTTCTCATTAACCCGGAAGTGTCCCGCCTCATGGAGGGCGGCGCAAAAGAGATCTTCATTAGTGTCCGCATCATCAAGAACAACTTTCCTCTCAAACAAGTCAATGCGCGGCTTATCGCCAAACCCTACATCAATGTCTTGGGTAAGATACCATTGCAACACTTCATCGATTTTACTCTCAGTAACCCATCTATCTATCACTTTATGCTCTCTCTTTCAAAGAATCTACGTGCTTACACCTGCGGCGATAGAGAAATCCCATACAATTACAGGAAGTTCGCCCATCAGACCACACTTCTACATTATACAGCTCCCCCTTGGAGCCATTCATCGTTTCTTTATGTACGCTATTGGCAACGGGTGCCTTCGTACGCCAATCATCAACCCAATTGAGATCGGCAAGCTTAGTACCCTTTGGTACTTCCACCCAGGCGCCGCCTGCGCATGCATACCATTCCGGTCCAACTGCGGATCGAAATACAGTAGGATTCATCGGCCCACTCACATCAATCATTGCTATCCTCTTCCACTTGTTTAGTTATCTCATTATACACATAATGGCGCGGGGCGCCATCTGCAAGGATTCTAATATAATTAGCGCGGGTGGCCAAATCATGGCTTCTAATGAAAGAGGCAACTTCAGACTTTAGAAGCCCACACTTTACAACCATCCCATCGCCTTCATTTAGAAGATATTCTATTGTAAATCTGCGATCTCTTGCCATACTTGATCCCTCCATTTTTTGATGATGTCCCATCATACCACTTTTTGAGGGAAAAGTCAACTGTTTTAGTTTCTTAAAAGAAGGTTTTTCCAGTGCTGTAAATAATCGTGCAAGATTCCACATATTCCTTATGTAACCAAAGAGGGACGCAATTTGAGGCAGTTCCTTGAAAACAGTGTACGCGGTAAATCTCAGACCAGCCGCGGCGCGCCTTGCACGTTTTGATGCGACTTAGATCGACTTCCATGATCATGGCAACCCCGTCTTCAGGATACTCTGGGTCGGCTATTAGCGTTCCCTTATTCAGATATTCGTTGTTCTTTACATACATACTTGTTCACTAGGTTAGTGGTTTTATTTATTATATCGCAGTCATTATTGTAAGGTGGCTCTCCCAGCCACCTAATACGCAACCAGTGGTGGGGGTGTGCCTGCTCTATTATCGGGCAATGCACTCCTGCACCATCGCCAACCACTAGTCCGTAATGCTTGCTACCTTCTGCCGCATAGAAGAAAGTGATTACGTCCCCCACCACAATTTTGTCATGATTTGCGCGCATTTAATACCATCAGTCGTCAAGGACGGTGTATCCACCAACCAACCAGCCCCAATTATCCGATAAATAATTAGAGATCACTTCACTCATGCGGTCTGCGTACTTCAATTCCTCTGGTTCAAAATAGTCAACGGGAATAAACACACGCTCAGGAAGTTCGACTTCCTCCCCATCTGTTTCCCAATCTATTTCATAGACTTTTACGTATTTCTCTTCGGTAGACATCTTGTTGCCTCCTACCACTAGAATAGCCCTGGAATGGCCACTTCGTTGTCACAGTCGACATAACCAGTTACACGTCGTAAAGACCTAAATGCTTTGCGCGCAGAGAACTCAGTGTCCGCTGAAAAGATGATAATTTGCTCTATCACCCCCGTCTCTTGAATGATTCTTTCACATATGATGGACCACCTATGAGAATCACCACTAACATATGGGGCATTTAGTGTCCGAGACAACACAAACTTGGTGGTATTGCTCCACTCCACTGTTTCTATCTCGCTGCGGTTGCATTCTTTTTGGTGCCCTAATCCTAAATTCATCATTTGATCTCCCTAGATATCGTAAACTGCCATAATAGCGCCATTAATAGTTTCAACAAAATAATCATTCGGTAATCTATCCGACACCTCAAACCACTTCTCGGCAACGAATGGATCGTACGCATCACTCGGTAGGCCGTTTTCAGTGTTTATAATAATATGAGATTCTGGCGCCCATTCGCCTGGATCGTCTTCGCTCAGGTAAACGGATTTAGCTATGGTATCTTTAGAAACATATTTTCCAAATACCTCACCAATTACTTTTCTTGTTTCTTTTAGTAGTTGCTTGTTCGTCATACTTCTCTTCTTTCTGTTGTGTTGTTGATCCCTAAGTAGAAGGGGAACATCTGAAATACGAACCCTATTTATATCAGATTGAGCGCACTTTGTCAAGAACTTTTTTCACTGCGACATCATTTTCTTCGCGGCCCTTCAAGTAGCTCCGATAACTGCTGCACATTCGTTACAACTGCTATCATGTTGATGCCCACAAGCAGCATCGGAAACAGCGCATTCCCAATGGCATGCGAAAAAGTAGACGAGTAAACAAATGCCACGATAACGCCCGTCAAACAAAGTACAGTACAAATAACACTAATAGTGGTCATAGCCACCAACCACCCTAGGGGGTGCCTTCCAATAAATCCTCTAATCTTTTCTAACATTTTTAATCCTTTTGTTCTAAAAATTACTAAGTGGTAAATACCACACATTTTTTCCGCTCCTCTAAAACGGAAATCCCATACATTCTATTTCTATACTACATTCTGGGGGGAAAGCTACATTGCCCAAGTGCTTGTCACAATCTTGGTTTGCACCGTGTACTTTGATCTCTATTACACGATCTTCGCTGAGAGTGTTATCATCCTCGTAGACATAGACACTTCGTCCTGGTATCTCGCTGCTCTTCTCGGGATTGTACACAAAAGGAGATCTCTCTAACAACTCCACCAAAAGGTTGCCTATTGTAGCACCTTGTGTTCTAGACGAAAATGCTAAGTGCCTATCATAAGGAAATGCGGACTCTTTATAGAGCCCAAGCACAAACTCTCCAAACGTCATTTCAGACGACCATGCATGCGACTGCATCATATCCTCTCATCGGCGCAACATGCTCTTGGTGCCGCTTTTAATAATCTGAATGGCGATTGCCATTAGGCAAAACACTACAATACCTATCTTCTTCGCTGTCGACCCAGTAGCCATTGCTCTGCTCCCACTATTGTAGAAAAACCATTCAGCCTGCCAAACACGCTAGCTGAGCCATCCTCCTGTATCTTCCTAATCGTATATTTCGTTGACCCACCTACATCTCGAAACGTAATGAAAAACCTTTTCTTGTATATTTCATCCACTACTCCCATACCATACATCTCATAGCGCCTTATAAACTCTGGAGGTATTCTGTTCATACTTGATTGTTTCCCCACTCTATTGTGATAGTGCGAAGGTGAGAGCGCGGAATGATGATAACTCCGGGCATCTTTATTCTTACCCGACTACACACCGACTTGAAGTAGATGGCGTCAAACTTTGACATATCATGTATATACTTCCATTTTCCACACGCGGCTTCATAGTTGCACCATTCTACAACATTCTCGGCCAAAACCTCTACCATTTCTTCAAATTCTTTGGTTGGCGCCTTATCCGCGGCGCGGTCCTCCCGCTCTTTTTTCTTTCGTGCCCTTATAAGGGATTTGCGCGTCAATTCAGCCAGTCCTTTCTTGGAAACCACGCACTCTGGCTTAGGCGCCTCTTCTTTAGGGGATGTCATATCGTGTCCCTCCACATATTGTTTTTGCATCGTTTCGTCAAAAAGATCTTCTTTGCTGAAGATGACATCAAACTCTAATTCTCCCATAATACCGGTCTCTTTCCTATTGAAAATTCTTTTGAATAAAGAGAGCGCGCCCCTTGATAACTTGGAACAAACACTCGTCATAATTATGTTTCCTCGGGAAATCATTATTGAAATGTACCCACGCTGTTATAAAGTCCTGGAGGATATAGCTCGCCTCCGTCAAAGGAGGGGCCACTAGGAAAAAGGTACTAAACCCTTCATCTATCTCTTCTCCGTCATAATACTGCGCGGAACCAGACACCACCATTTGCGTTTCCTCCCGAATTCTTTTCATTTTTCTCCTACAACTAATTAGTTTGCTTTATGCATTGATGACAATGACCTTCTCAGACGTTTGAAAATAAGGCATTCCAGCACCAGTTGTGTCGGTCATCCACATACGCTGGCACTTGCTGCCCTTGGGCTTCGGAGCATACATGTCAGTGAGGACAATGTGTCCGTCAAATGCATGCACATTTACATAATCAGTAGGAGCATTAAAGCAAGTACCACCACAGAGGACGCGGGTCTTACTATGAGATTTCCCTTTCTTCCAAACAAAGATCTTATCCTCGAACACCTTATCATCAAAGGGGATTACCGTAAACTCTGCTAGCTTGGCTAGCTCGTTCAATTGTCCAAAAAAAGCAGCCAACATTGTGTCTGAGACGCTCCCCGATTGGTCGATGCTGATCGCAATATTGGCCTGTCTTTTGGTTTTGCGGCCAGGATGAATATAGGGATACCTACGATTTATTTTTTTAATGGTTGATTGCTTGTTCGCTCTTTGCGAAGTTTTAATAAAATACCGGAGTACCTTTCGCCAATCCACAACAGAATTGATAAGTTTGTCGATAATCTCACGTCGCATACGAGAGGTGAGAGAGCCCCACCCTTTACCTGACTCGCATTCTTGTGATGCTTTTTTGACCGACTCTTTTAGCCGCTCTTTCGCAATTTCTTTTGCCTGATTAGAGGCTTCACCCCACGCTTCATGCGAATCAAACTGCTGCGCGCCTGAATCACCACTTCCTTCCTCGTGACCACTACCAGAAGTTGGCTCGCTGATGTTTTTACCATTTCGCAGCTTATCGTAATACCACTCCGCAGTCATGTTGGAAGGGAAAGAAGCAAAGTCTCCCTCTCCCGGCATACAACATTTTTCGGGAAGTTCCCCTCTCAAATGAGAGTTGATAGCCAAGTCCGTCGCAATGTTCCAATAATTGGTCATCCCTTCCGACGGCAACCTGGAGGTGACGTGTTCAAAAACCAAATGATAAAACTCATGTTTTAGTACGCCGCGGCGCTTTTGTGCCGACAACCCTTCAAAATAGTCGGGATTATAATGTAAAACAAAGTATCCACTATCTTCGTCTATCCCTACGCCAGCAGTCGGAATGCTTTTATCCACCACCTTGTCTATTGATCTAGACAGGGCAGCAAAGAATGGCTCTTCCTGGAGAAGAGAATAGATATGAAAGTTCAGATCGAATGCCATTGTGTGGTCTCCTGCTATAGTGTGTAAAGGTCATGATCCCAATCGCGGCTGGAAGCCCAATCAATGTATGACATAATCCACTTAGATGCATATTGGTTATAATTGTCTGTGTCTAACTCTAGATTCAGTTGTGCCGCGATCTTCTCACCGTTCCGCCAAGCTTTCATCTCCTCTTCGACATACTGCACCCGGTACGCATAAGTGCGTATGGGCTTGCCTCTTTTTTCTGCCCGACAAAGAAGACTAAATCTCTTTCGATATTCTCTCGATCCCTTCTGGCGGTTAAGGTGGTGGCCCAGTTCGTGCAGCAAAGAGTAGTATTGGTTCTGATCGCTCTGCGTCTCATTTATAATGATGATCCTTTCATTTGGCAGATATCTATCTTCCTGCCCGGTATCAAGCACCACTGTTAGTGAGTGCTTCTCTTTTGTCCACTTCTTAAGTTTATTTATAAATTTGCTATATTTGCTCTTGTATGGCATATGACACCCTTTCCTATTCGTCTTTGCCCGATTCCGATCCTGCGATAAGATCGACCAAGTAATCTTTCACAAGCATTCCCTTGTCTTCAAGACGGTACTCCATGAACTTGACAATCTCGCTGATCTTGTCTTCGTCCTGGAGGTTTACGATCTCATTCGTAAAATTAGTAAATAACTTCATTGCTAGCTCTCCCGGAACCATGGAAAGATAGGTCGCCACGTTGGCGCGCTGCTTGTCGGTAAGTGAGTTCTTGAAAATCTCCTTTTGCTCCATCTTTTCAATCATGGCCGCATGCTCGTTGATACTAAAATCCTCTACCAGCTCGAACTTGCCGTTGTCTAAGATATCCTCAAGAGAAACCTGACGTTCCCAATTGGCAGCGAAATCCTTGAACCTGATTGCCGCCTCGAACCCAACAAAAGATTGAGAAAGAACAAAGATAGAAGGATTATCCATCCTACCTTCAAGGAGGCTGGCCATTTGTAACGTCTTGTCCAGTCGCACCCAGCTTCGGCGGCTAGGATACACCTTGTTGGGCTCGAAGGTCTCGCCATGCTCTAGGTGTTCACGATGATTGTTGATAAAATCCCATACCACATCACTTACCTTTTCCTTCGCCCAGGTCAACCAGTCTTCGGGAGTGGGTTCCACATCAAACACGGTGTAGCGGTCTAGCTCTGCTGGATCCATTTCGCCCACCTGATACTCGGCGCCATGTTCGCCGCCATTGATAGCTGCAACAATAACCGTATCGGGGTGGAGACAATGGCCATTTAGCTTGCGACTATCATTCAACTCAAAGATACCTTGCCGTACCTCAGGAGTGGCGCGGTCCACTTCATCGAGAAAGATGAGAACGGGGTTGTCGCACGCGTATTTGAACCAATCGGGTGGGTTCCACACTGTACTGTTGCCGTTGATGGACGGCAACCCAATCAAGTCACCCTCAGTCATCTGACTGGCGCGGCGCTCGACTACACCCTTGGTGTAAGGAAGTTGCTCTTCCAATTGGTAAACAATTTCTGATTTTCCGATGCCATGCTTGCCTCTTATAATAATGGGCAGGCGCGCATCAAGAACATGAAACGCAACGGACTGAAATGTTTTAAAATCAATAGACGCCATCTTTATCTTCTCTCTTCTTCTTTTCTAGAATTTGACCAGTTACTCGAACTAAAACTTACTACTTTTTGACTTTGTTTGAACTCGCACATGCTAACTTCTCACTGTCCTCCTCCGTTTTCATAATAATTAGCAGATTGTCTTCCTTGAAACCAATCTGTTGCACCGTTGCCACCGCCGTTCAGAATCTCTGCCGGGACGGCTTTAAATAACTCTTTACTGCTGGCATGAGCCGACACTACTTCGATCTTTTTGCTTTCGCAGGCAGAGCCGCGCAATGTCATCTTATTCCAATGATTGGGCCTAGAAGAGTCTGACTCTTCCGAAAAAACAGGGCAGTGCTCATCTCCAAACGAAATGCTCCCCTCATCATAATAATAAGACTTACGGAAATTTCCGTAGAAAGTTTTTACCTTTACCCATGCTTTAGTGGGATGCTTATAAAACATGTTTTCCCACTTGAATCCGGTCACCATAGCTAAGAAAAAGCCTGCGTTGTCGCTGTATGCGTCTTGTCTGAGCCTTAGCAGGCTTCCGACTCCCACGCCGCATGACTCTAAATCCTTCAATACTAATTCCACCCACTTACGATTGCACAAAATCGTACTAACTTTATCTTTGTGGAGTTCATCACACGTACGTCTATCATGACCTACTTTTCCACAGTAAGAACACCTACGAGGCTTCAGCTTGTCCCACTCTGAGATGTTCCCTTCAGCAGCGGCCTTTTTATAATCGGGACATCCCCTCTTATTGTGTCCAGTTTTCCAACAATGCCGGCATGTGACCGTTCTACGATAACTCATATCTTTTTTCCTCTCATCTTATATTTTTTTATATCGCCCTCTTCGATGAGGTGCGCCACTCCTCGCTGTCCCTTCCTATTTGATTGCCAAGCATTCGTGAAGGATGGCCCAGTCAAAAGAAGTGCTAGATATTCTCTGCTGCCTTTGGCTGCGCGCGCGTTGCCCGTCGCTTTACACACTAGATAGAGGTTACCAGACTTACTCTTTCCCTGTCTTCCCTCCGCTAAATCGCCCTTCACAAAGAGAGGAGAAGAGTCTAAAATTTTTCTATACCTATCAAAATAATTATTACTCGTCATCTTCTCATAGTTTTGATAGGAAGGAACATAGCCATCGGTGTGTGCCATATCCTTGATCACATTGCTAAAATAAGGCGGGTTTTCTTTATAGTATTGTACTGCCATCTTGAACAAGTCCTGCATTTTCTGGCTCTGTTCATATTTTTCTTGCCAGCGCGCTATTTCATCCAGTCGCGCCTTACTGTAATACTCTTCCCATTCTTCCACCAGCTGCATTTGGCGCGGAGAGAGGCTTCCGAATCTATCATATTGATCGCTAAACGACTTGAGCATGCGCTCTTTAAAAGCATCGCCTACAGCAACCACATTATTGTATAGTTGCTGTAGGCGTTCATCGGTCTTCTTATTGTCACTCATCTTGCCACCTTCCCGTCCAAAAGTGTGAAGTTGATCCCTGCTGCACCTACATTATACCACATTACGCAGGAAATGTCAAGCGTTTCTTTCAGATCATCCCTAGATTTTTTTCAAGTATCCAATAATTCGCCCAATGAAATCTTTTTTAGTGCTAGGTTGAAGGAAGGAACATGGCGCGATCTACACATCATTTCCTGATCCTCCTCCAGCTTCACTAACCTTTTCTCATTTTCTCCCGAATCACCCGCAATTATAGTGAGAGCTTTGTCGAGCGGCACCCGGTTATCATATACATGACCGGTAGTGGGATTGCTTATTTCAAATATCATGGATCATTATTACCTCCTTAGTAAGATTTTTATGCAGTACAAGGTTGCCGGTTGGAATGATTCTATAGCTAGAAATTGCTTTCACACCACCCAACCACATTACCTTTACCAGTTCATGTGCTACGTCATCTATCGGAAATTCATCATTGTGATAGACGCTTACGACCAACCCCAACAAGGGACAGGCAGGTAATCCAGAACCTGGATATTGTACCTGTCCTCTCTTGAAACTTTTTCTTTTTACTGCATACCCCAAAGTTTTGTGGCGAACCAGATCACCTGGGCGCATCACGCTTCTCCTATGTACTCTGATTTACTGCCGCTGAGAATATTATCTACCACACTCATTGAAGACATAAACTCAAAGTAGGGCGCTATCCTTATAGAATTCATTGCGGATTCTGAGATGTTACCGTACGAGATTGAAACATCGAACTCATCTGCGTCATAATTGCCCATTACTTGAAACGCTAAATCAAATTCAGTGGTCGCAAAGCGAAACTCCTCCACAGGTTTCAGAAAAGGCGCCCAAGAATCATCCTCGGCCCTCTTATAAATGCTCACAACAATAGCCTCCCCTTCGTCAGTGCCGTATAGTTTCGCTACCTGTTCTAACATAGCAGATCCAGCTTCACTTGTCAAGTTTTTTCTTAACATTTCCGCCAAAGCTTTCGCTAAATCTTTTTTCATGCCTTTTTCTTCCTTTTCGAAGCCGTGCTTTTCACTTCCATTTGCAATTTTCCAATCATGTCCCGCTGGGATATCACGCGGTCGCGAAGGATGGCATTTTCACGCTCTCCCTGCTTTATGCGATGGAAGAGCCCCTCTAGTTGCTTTTCTCCATCCTCAATCATTTTTATCAAATCTACAGTTGGTACCGTTGCCTCCTTGCTCTGCTTAGCAAACGCCTCGTTAGCCACTTCTACAATTGTCTGTTGAATACTCATTTTTTACTCCTCTTCAAAAGCTTGCCTTTTTGACAAGCATGCGCATGTGCTTTTCACACACAAACTGTCCTCGTTTATTTGTCTGCCAGGTGTAAGTTTCAAAACAAAACTCACACTTCCTAGCAAAATCAATCTCCACATTCAGTGCCTTATATATTATATTTAGAATGTGCCTTCTTATCTTGCCGCGCTTCATAGCTAATTTACCAATGATTCACTAAAAAATACGCCAAAACACCCATATATAGCAGGCACGACCAAAATTCATACTTGATTTCCTTTATCAAAAACCCGTATGCTTTTAGGCAGATGATCCCCATAAGAACCAACTTGACCGCTAGTATGTTTTGTACAAGGACAAACATAATAAGCGCGCCTAACAATAGCGCCGATAAATATATGTAAGACCTGACAGGGTGAACTTTATTCTCTGTTTCATCCATACCATTCCACCTCCTTTTTAGCGCGCCGGAAAGTCCAATGCCATGGCTCGTCTATAACATCGCTATAAAAGCCATATGTCTTGGCGTTCCGGTGCAGCCACCAATATAAAATTGTTCGATAGCGCACTCCCTTGATTATTCGAGTTGTGCGCCCGATATCCACTGACAGTCCCTGCTGATGGTTGCTCCACCCAGGGGGGGCTGCTAGGTGTCCCCTCTTCTTTTTTAGGATGGCTTGTTGCCGATGCGTCCTAAACGCCGAAAGTACATCTAGGTGAAAGCCATCTTTAGCTGCATGCACCATCATCTCTCTAAAGCTAGAGGCAGCGTCGGGGGCTAAAAACAAAGAATTATTATTTCTGTCCTTTTGACGTATACTGTGCACGGCGAGAACATGAGATTTCCCTTTGTGGTATCCCACCACTTCCTGGGTGTATACGCCATGGCCTGTCAGTCCATTACCCACCAACGTAAATAACAATGGTATCAAATTTAGCAATCTTTTTTTCCTTTCACGCCAGAGAAAGATCGTGGGGCTCCATCCACATTTCTTTTTCTATCTTGAACCAATACACCAAAATGCCCGGTACGCTAGATGGTACCGATGAAATATAAGAAAGAAAACGACTTCTTTTCTGCGCGGATTGTGTATCATAGATGTCGAAGCTTCGACGGCCAATTGACACAACAACTCCCACGCCAGATCCGAGTGCGTCATCTCCCCTTAAGTATACCAGATCACCATAGGCAATGTCAAGCTTTTTTTCAAGGGGAACGTTATTCGGAGGTGCTAATGCCATCATACTAATAAATAGTTTGGCGCATCATTCTCCTTCCGGCAAGCATACGTTTTCAAAAATATCTTTCAAAATTTCAGTATAGCGCGCTCCATTCGCGGGCTCGATCTCATAAAACCTGTCTAGTTCATTGTAGAGGATCGAGGACCAGTTACCAATATACGACCCCTTAGATATCACAAAAATCTCAACCTTATCTCCCGGCACACACTCTCCTATTACACAATTATTCGTGAGAGGGGAAATTTCCGACTGGCCTATGTTGTCCCAAGTTTGAGCATGTTCATCTGTAATCACTACAATATAGGGATAAGCATCCACACGCCAGCCTATGGCAGCCGGGTCGCCAGGTAGTACTAAATCATATATGGTATCATAGGTCGGCTCATAGCCTCCGCCATCACATCCCAGTGTCCCTAACTGATACAGGAAAGCGGTAACGTCGACAAGGGAAGGAATAGTTATAACCTCATAACGAGGCTGGTAGGCTCCTTGAGGGCCATTTGGAGGAAATACTATCAACCCAAATCTATGTTCCGTTTCTGCAAAGTCTGCCACATAAGCCGAGATTCCCTGGGCCAAAGCATAAATATAAGGACACATCGATCCAGATATGTCGATGGCAAAAACCATATCCACTTTCTCATGGGAATTGAGATCTTCATCTACTAGTCCGTCGCAATCATTATCAAGCTGATCACATACTTCTTCCTCTGGGACGATCTCACCCACACATGGCCCCCAGGCTCCCTCTTCGCAAGTTGATGTGCCTAGACGACACTCCCCAATACCAATGGTTTCTTGTTCTTGCACGCCGCAAGTTGTCTCTAGCATATCTATTACGCCATCACAGTCGTCATCCCAATTATTACATATTTCATCAGCGATTCCTGTCCAATAACACTGTCCCCACATCCCAAACACATCACAATATTGAACTCCTAGCCCACAGCTCTTGTATTCGCCAGTGGCCGCGTCGAACATGTCTTCCTCCTGACACGTCCTAGAATCACCCACAATGCACAAGCACCCTTCATCCACCTCCCCGTCGCAATCGTTATCAATATTGTCACAGATCTCAACCTGTGGCGTCTGGGCACTACAATTGATCCACTCTCCTTCATCGCAACTCTCTACACCATACCCACATTCTGTCTCACACAGCCTCTCCAAAGACTCATCGACGAGTCCATTACAGTTATTGTCCAGCCCATCACACGTTTCGTTCTGCCCATAGGAGGCATCGATACAATACATTTCTCCCCCTATGCACACGTTATGACCATAGGAGCATTGCCCTGTGTCATGTTCTGGCCCACACTCAGCGCCTTCCATCTCTGGGTTGTCATCGACAATTCCATTACAATCGTTATCCACTAAATCGCACTGCTCGGGACGTGGGAATATCTGGTCTTCGCATCCAGACCACGCGCCGTCGATGCAAGTGACGATGCCGGTCTTGCAAGGCGATGGCCCGCCGAACACGGCTTCGCTTCCTCCAGTCCAGCATTCAAGCGGGCCCACCTCATCTATTTCTCCATCACAATCATTATCAACCCCATCACATATTTCAGCATTACCTGGGAATGCTGCCGGATCTGTATCATCACAGTCAGTCCTTGGCCCGAGGCACGATGATGGTTCATTATACCCATCCCGGTCCTCGTCTATAAACAATCCATTGTCTGAGTCTCCGTCGCAGTCATTGTCTAGTCCGTCGCATATTTCTGCAACTGGGCCTATCTCGCCAACACATATATCTCGATTGTTTTCATCACATTCGGTGTGGCCTATCCGGCACTCGCCTTTCGCGCGAGAGAGATAATCCTCATCATATATGGTAATGCCGCCATCCGACAATGCTACGCATGGCTTTGGATCTGGGCAGAAAGAAGTCAATGAATCGTCGCAAGAACATCCACTCATAAAAGAGAGTATAACAATTACAGGGGATATTCTCCGGTGGGACATATGATTCTCTTGCTCTTTACTCTTGTTGGCTTTCTTCTCGCTCATGCCGCTGGATCAATTGCTGCAAGACGCCTTTGTCGTACAGTTCCATCAATTGCCATATTTCCTGGATGATGGTCCTACGCGCGTTTTCTATGGTTGAACTGTCAATTCCCATTTTCACCAGATTCTTCTTAGTCGCTTCTGCGCACATATTAAATGCAAGAAAAGTGGTAAGGGTTGACTTGTACCCCGCATAATAATCTTTTTTAATGAGAGAATCAATGATGTCGGTGTATTTGGTATATACCTCCTCTTTGATCTCTCTCCTCATTTCTTCTTTTTCTTTTTTTTCTTTTTTATCCATCTTCTTTTCCTGTGGGGCTTTTGTTTGCTATACGAAGTATGTTCTCTTTTCTTTCTGCGCCTAGCTTCCTTATCCATCTCCCTATCGTCTGATCGGCAGCCTCTATATATTCTCTTCCTTCGCCGTTACAATAGGGGCAACTATAGCTTTTTGCGCTGCATACCATGCAAACGCTTCTAATATAGAGAAGGGAGGGCGGAGATTCATCATGCGTATCATTTGCCATCTCATAGTTGTTCCGGTACGCCCTTTACGGCAAAAGAAATTACCCCCTCCATGCGCCTTATCCGTGTCGCCAATCCTCTCATAATTGTTTTGACAGATCGATGACCTAAGATAAACCTATCTACCTTTATAGACAAGAGAGAATAATCTTCCCCTGAGCGAGGCTTATCTGCCTCGCGCACAGCAACGATAGTGACGCCGGGGAGAGATCGGATGTCATTGAGCACATCCTCTTTGCCTCTCTCTTTTGTGCTTCGATTGACACACACTGCCTCGAATCGAAAGTCAGGCAAATCGGTCTGTTCGTTTATAAACCTGTTGAAATCTTCCATTAGAGCTTTCATAACTATAAATAACTAGTTTCCTCTAGAACTTAGAACTTGTCGCTGGTCCCTTTTCCCCAAAAATTCTTATTCTTTTTCTGATCTGTAATCAAAAGAACCTCTATGTAGTCGCGACCCACATGATCCTTTTTGAATGTATATTGATAAAGAGATAAGGTACCATAAGGAGGTACCAGATTCTTCTTTTCATATTTCTTTCGTTCCGGGGGCTGATTTAGATACTCAACACACCCCTCCACGATTTCTTCCTGACTCTTTCCAAAAGGAAGGGTAGCCTCCCCATAGATATCCGCGTCAAACTCAACATAGGCGCCGATGACCCACTTGTCTTTTGCAAACCCTTCTATATCCCAAAAATTAGACCCGTGATAACGCCCTTTCTTGGTGCCAGGTTCGCTCGGATGAGAAATTTCTCTAAACTTAGATCTAACCATCATCCTGCAACGCTCTCTTTCAACAGAAAGGACTTGAGTTCGGTGTATCCACCAATCATTTCAGCTGCACCTTTGGAAGAACACTTCAGTATGACAGGAACAGTTTTGAAATTGAATTCCTCTTTGACACCACTCGCAAAGGGAAGGCATTTGTCCATCACCGTGATCACAAACTCTTTCTTTTCTTTTTCCAGCAAATCAATCGCATCTTTACAAAAGGGGCAATCCACCATAATATACAGGTGAAAATACTCAAGCATCTATTCACCCCTTGAGCAATTGCTTTCGCACTGAGAAGCATTTTTCTTGTATTTGTGCCGGCGAGCCGGCCACCGTAAGGGTGCTGGAAAATCCGCCCGCATTCATTGTGATTGTGGAAAAAACCGTATTCTGGCTCAGATCATCCCATGGTAGCTTTCCTTCCCGGAACAGCGTACTAACCTGTGCATCTTCCCTGATATTAACAATGTTCTCGGGATTTACAAAAATCTCACTCATTATATAATTTTGATCCACACCTACACTATTGTTCTTAGATACCTCTATCAATTTGACTAACATCTTTTTTCTATCCTCTCTTGGGCCATAGACAATGCACTTGGTTATAAGGTGCAACCAGGAGTCGCCCCATACAAAAAATGGTATATTGATTAGGTATGTCGCTCCCGATCACCATCCCAAGTTGTGGCTTTTCGGTGCGCAAATACCCATAATGTGGCCGGCCCGACTTTTCTTCCAGCGTGCATCCTTGCGGAATGTAAACTAAGTCACCCTTCTCCCAGCCTCTACTCTTCGACACTTCCACCTTCTTCTTGGGAGGCGCTAGTGGATGGGTTGGACATCGCTTCTGGATTGCTCAGAACTTTCTGGTATGCGTTCAGAATCTGCATGCAGTCTTGAATCCTATTATCTACCTTGTAGAGACCCTCTCTTATCTTTCCCAGGTCTACCAAGCAATGGGAGATTTCTTCTTCGTTCATCAAGCGAGAAACTACCTCTCCAAGCTCCTCCTCGGCGGAACCTAACTTCTTACCCGTGATAGTAAGAAACTCAACCACTTCTTCGGGCAGGTCTTCGAGGACACCGCGCAAAGTAATATTTACTTCTCTAGCCATTTTTGATTCTCCTTCGCCCTATCCTTTACAAAGAGCGTACCCCTCAGTATACCACAGCCGGCACGGACTGTCAAGCATAATCTTAGGATAATAATTTAGTCACAATATATACTAGGATCCCCATCGTCGAAGACACCAGCATCCAAATAAACTTGCCGTATGTTTTTTGCCATGATTCTAGTTGTCGCAACCGGGCATAAAGACCTTCATCGGGATGATAAACGGCCTCTTTGACCTTAGCTATGTCCACAGCCATGTCTTCCTGTTTCTCTTTTAGTTCGTCAATCTTCATAGCAAGCATATCCATTTTTGCGTCGAGTTGCGATAAAGCTCTACCCATATCTTCAGTCACTACGGTTGCCCTCCGTTACACCAAATAATTAGTTTTCAATTGGCAATAATGGCATGACTACTCGTAATAAGTGTGCCGGCAGCTGATGCAGCATTCTGAAGGGCGCATCGAACTACTTTCAGCGGATCTATGATGCCCTTTTCAAACATATCTACCGCCTCACACTCTCCAAAATCGTGGCTCAAATTGAATCCCGCCGGGCCCTCAAGATCTTTGGCAGCGCCCACTATAACATCTGGTCTGCCGCCCGCATTCTTTACCATCTGACGAAGGGGCGCCTCCAGAGCTTTCAATACAATGTCTAATCCGCAGGCAGCCTCGCCTCCGCTTGGATAAACCTGCTGCCGACTTATTTGGTCTCCAACCTTCAAAAGGGCCATTCCGCCGCCAATTACGATCCCTTCTTGTTGGGCAGACTTGACAGCTTCTAAAGCATCTTCTACACGGTGCTTTTTTTCTGTCATTTCCACTTCAGTCGCGCCGCCCACACTAATAACGGCAATGCCGCTAGCAAGTCTGGTTATCCGCTCCTGCAACCTTTCGCACTCGTGCATATTTTCTGTATCTCGAAAAGCACACTTGAGGGAGTCGATCCGTTGTTCGGTCTTTTCTTCGTCTCCAGCCCCACCAACAATTGTTGTAAACGAACGGTCGCACTCAACACTCTTAGCGCTACCAAGGTGCTGAAGTTTTACATCCTTCAGCTGCATTCCAGAACTCCTGGAAACAAAAGTCGCGTCAACGCTAATTGCTAAATCTTCTAGAATGTTTCTGCGCTCATCTCCGTAGCGCGGAGCTTTGATAGCGGCCACTTTCATTGTGCCGCGCACAGCATTCATGATCATAGCCGCTAAAGCTTGGCCTTCTATGTCTTCGGCCACCACCATAAGCGCGCGGCCATCTCTAGCGGCCAACTCTAGCACCGGCAAAATATCTTCTACGAACTCTATCTTTTCATCAGTAACCAAAAATAATGGATTGTCATGTTTCATTATCCCCCGACGATCATCGTTAACGAAAGCGCCGGCGGCGTAGCCACTGTCAAATCTAAATCCTTCCATCACATCTAAAGTGGTGTCCAGAGTGCGCGATTCTTCAATAGTTATGCTGCCATCTTTTCCTATCATATCAATTGCAGTAGCAATAAGTTTGCCAATCGTGCTGTCGCCATTAGAAGCAATAGAGGCAATATGCTCAATGTCCTCCAACTTGGTCACTTTCCGAGATGACCCCTTCAGGTTTTCTACTATCAACTCAGTGGCGGTATCAATCCCGCGCTTGAGTTCAACAGGAGAATGACCACCAACCAAATACTTTTGTGCTTCCACTAGAATCGCTCTAGCTAGTACCGTCGCAGTCGTGGTACCATCGCCCGCAACACTATTGGTTTCCTCGCTAGCTTGCTTGATTATCTGGGCGCCTACATTTTCAAATGGATCTTCTAGCTCAACAAATTTGGCCACCGTAACACCATCTTTTGTAATAATTGGATTTGTGTTAGGGGCGTGAAGGATGACATTACGCCCCCTTGGTCCCATCGTTGCGGCAACATTATCCGCTAACTTGTTTACGCCCTCTAAAATTTTCTGGTTGAGACCTTCTGTTGTATTCAAATAGTGCTTGGTTGTCATCGTTCCTCCTGAACTTACAATCATCATTTTTTTTTATTATTTCGATCTTCTTCTCAAGTTGGCGCGCCTTTCTAAATCGACGTGCAAGAAGCCCTAAATCTCTCTTCTTCTGGCACGAAAGGGTCCTCTGCCACGCGTACTTGAAGCGACACGACAATATGAAAAGGGCCGCGGCTCTATAAGTCTTGCGAGCAATTTGTCGAAGAAAACTAAACATCGTCTCATATATTCCATAGTATTGTTGCCTTTATATTAACTAGTTGAAAAAAACTTCTTAGATACGACCATTATAACTTCTTTTTAAGTGCTTGTCAAGCAAAAAACCACCCGAAGGTGGTTTTTAATTCTATTGATGAATATATGTGTCGAAAATTACGTATCCAGCATGCTTTTGCGGCCCTTCATTTTCTCTCGATGCTTGGCCATGGCCGGCGTATCACCAGGGGTGGCGGTTGCTGGATCTATCACTTTGCGGGCCTTACCGTATCTTTTATTACCAGGAAGTCTTTTTTCAGTGTCTTTTCGTGGGCCGGCTGCACTAAGAGCCTTTACAATTGCTTTCTTCATTTGCGGATAGTTTCTAAAATCTTTTCCTGCCTTCAAACCCAGGGCAGCCGCGAGTTCATCGACATCTTTTTGGCCACCCCTAAATCCTTCAGGAGCATTGGGGTGCTTCCTTACGGCAGCAGTAATATCTTTATATCCCCACTTATGTTTTGATTGCTGTGCTGGACCTGTCTTGTATTCCCCTCCGGGATCTTGCTGGGCCTGCATTGCTGCTAAATCAGCGCCTCTCTCATCTGCTGCAATTTGCTTGGGACTGCGAAGTGCTTGTCTGCCTAGTCGTTGGGATTTGGTGCTAAGTTCGTCATCGGAGAGTCCACCAGCAACGGGTGGAGCATACTTCTCCCACGTAGTAGGATCCTGTTCAAACCCTGGATAAGTGTCACTTGGGCCCTCATTTATAGGGCGCGTCTTCTTATTTATACTTTTTTTTTTGAGTCATGGCAGCTAGTCGCTTCGTGACGTTTTCAGCAATAGTAGAAATCACTTCTTCAAGATCTACTTCAGCTTCTTCTGTACTTGCTTCTACTTCTTCGCCGCCTGGTCCTTCAAGATCTACTTCAGTCTCTTCGGCGCCGAAATCCATTTCACCCTCTTCTTCACCTTCGCTGCCTGCTACTTCCACTGACACTCCAGTGTGCTCTTCAACTGCGTCTGCAATTGCTTGTACAAGGGCAGTCACATCCACGTCACCCTCTTCTTCGGGAGCGCCTAAGTCGGGCTCTTCGGGAGGACCTTCTGCTCCCAATTCCACTTCTTCTTCTGCGCCCAACTCTAGTTCTTCTTCGTTGACTGTAGCACTTTCATTTGTGGTTCCGGTGTCGTCATCATCATCGGGGTCGACTGTAGTGCCGCCGTCTCCACTGCCAGCATCGTCGGCGATATTTTCTTCAACCTTGTCCTCTTCAACCTTGTCCTCTTCAACCTTGTCCTCTTCAACCTTGTCCTCTTCAACCTTGTCCTCTTCAACCTTGTCTCCTTCGTAAAGCTTCTCTACAAAGTCAGCAGCAAGTGGGGGCTGGATATTGGCCAGCTTCATAAACTGACGGACAGTACCTTCTCCAAGTAATGTTTTCTTGTTAGTCATGGTAAAAAAATCTCCTTTTGGGCATCCCAAGCGGCGGGTAGTCCTTTTTCAATAAGTAAATAGTTCTGAGGATCTAGAAAGTACCATCTGCAAGAACAAAAAGTTCGTTACGAACTTCCTCTTTATCTATCTTTTCAAGCGCTATATCCTGAATTTGTTTGATTCTGGCATAAGTGAGGTCCAACCTCTCGCCTACTTGATGTAGGGTCATGGGGCCATGGCGGTCTATTGCAATCAAGCTACAGTTCAGATCCTCCTTGTGCCTGATCCAGAGGCGGCACTCTTTATTGGCGCATTTCTTGTTTTTATTGGCGCATTCAGCCGCACATTCTTTCACTTACACACCTAGCTCCTCATCGAACATATCAAACAAATCGTTCACCTCGTCTTTAGAGAGTCCTAATTGTTTCTCTGTATTATACGACACTTTTCGTTCTTTGTCAAGTATTTTCTGCTTGGTTTGAGTATATAAATTTTTCCTCTTCTTGAGGTCCAAGAGATATCGCATAAATTGAGGATCTTCTTCCAAAAATCCGTTCACGATCCCTCGGAAGAACTCTCTCTTAGTAATCCCTTCGTGCTTGAGCTTTATTAGCAACTTAGCATAGGTAGAGTCTGACTCTTCGAACCCGATAATCATGCTTTCTCTGTCAACGATTCTAGTACCGCTAGCGCATTTTTCCAGCAAGGGGGACAGTACAGTCTTACTACCTCTTCTCTGGTGCGTACAACCACGTTCCATGAGCTAACCATGTCTCTGTTTTTCTTATCGAATGGAGCGTCACACGATGTGCATTCCGCGGGCAACTTATCAAACATATTCAGTTTCTGTTTGAGATCTTTTTCTGCCTGCTTCTTAGTATAAGTCGCTTTGGCTTTAATTTTGCGAACCATAAGTGGATTCCATTATTGTACGAAGAGCTTCATTTATTTCCCCCATCACCTGTGTGTGGCGAGGAGACCACCCTACATATTTTTCTCCCTCATGATCAGGGTCTCCGTGCTTGAGTCCTGTGAAGGCGTTTATTGATACGTGCATCAGTTCGTGCACAAAAGCTGTCTCATGGACATCGGCACCTAAGGGAGCGTAGACTTCTATACGGTCTTTCCCGTGCGCCAGGCCGACTGCAACCCCTTCCTCAACGAAAGTTCCATCCAGTTTATAACCATTCCTAAATTTCATCTTTTCCGATTTCCACTCTATTGTTAGATTATTTAAATTATTCAATACTGCATCCTCCGGATCACCAAAAGCAGTATGCCAATAAAGGTAGAAGATAATCAAAGACATGGAAACTTTCTGCTTAGGGAATAACTTACAATCATCTTGGTGCTGATATGTAAGCTTGAAGCCAGGTATGTGTGTCATCTCGTTAGGAGTTACACAATCATACGTGCCATCCAATTTATTCCAGAAATGCATCTTATGTGAAATCGTGAAGCACCCAAGAACAATGTTGGTCATTAATACCAGCCCAAAACATAGGTACGGAAGGCGCATTGTCACATACCTAAATAGTTTTTTCATCTGCTAATTGACATTATGCGAGGAGAGAGACCCTTATAATAGCAGTCAAACACCACCACCGCAGATGGGAATGGCGCGCCGTTGGTGGCATCCCCAAATTTCAGCCTGCCCTTTACAAAGTATATTTCTGATGCTTTCATGCAATACTGGTGCCAATAAGAAGTATCAGTGCGAGCAGGAATTAGCATCACCACAATATTTCCGCCGGCGCTCGATTCTTCATATGCTTTCTTGATCCACTTCTTTATATCTCTACCATAGGGTGGGTTGACAAATACTTTTTTGTTCCTACCCCAACTCTTAGTGAGTCCGTCATCTTCTTCTGTGTAGTATTCTTCACATTTTGCGTTCTCTTTAGAAGCACACGGATCCAAATCAAACCCAAAATGTTCGTCCAATATATCATAAAAAGATTGGGGGGTTTCCCACTCTGTTTCTTTGCTGCTAAATAAAATTTCTTTCGTACGCGTATCCATGAATAAGCTCTTCTTTCTGTAATAAAGTGGAGCGGGAAGCGGGGCTCGAACCCGCAACATTCTGCTTGGAAGGCAGAAACTCTACCAATTGAGTTACTCCCGCAAAAAAGGGGCAGTTACCTTGGCCAACTTGCTGCCCCATCAAGTGCGCGAGGATTACGTACGCGCGCCCGGTTGAGGCCAAGATAATATTGTGTCTACTCTACTAGAAAGAGACACTTACATTCACAGCCAGGACATTCCCGTTTTCGGGTTCGCCCAACTGTAAATCAGGAGTAAGAAGATCTCCCTGAGACTGTAAGAAATATTCTGCCGAAACAGTATATTTATCGTAGGCAGTAATAGAGGTCCCGGCCGATATCCGATTCTCAGTTATTCCGCCTTCAGTCAGGAAAATTTCATCACCCACTTCCACTCCTAGAGTGATATTCTGGAGAGTGCAAGAATATCCTATACTCGCCTTCTCGCGTAGAGTGAGTGAGTCCAACTCCACACTGGCAATATTGCTATTGTCAATGGTTTGCTGGAGGCTGGTGCTGGCCACAGCTTCTACTCCTTTGAGTTTATACGTGGCACTCCCATCGACTTGCAATCGGTTAAGGATGGTACCGCCCTGATTTGCGTTCCTGCCTCCAGCGCCAAGAGTGATGCCGGTTCCTTTAATCGAAAATATATCAAGAAACTCTTTGCTAAGAGTTAGCTGAGTGTGGTTATACGCAGGTAGCGAAAGGACATCAATAGTTTCAATATCAACATCTTCTCTCACCTCCTCCTCTACCGTCACATCAACTCCCTTGACGTTGGTCGTTCCTGCCACCGATGCCCGTGCTTCGGGCCCGGCGTACGCCACACTGCTTCCCAACATGGCAAGCGCTATAACATACATTACATTTTTCATACTTTTCTCCTTCATCTCTCACCTTCGTGATCGAAATACAAATCAGCATATGCTAATTTTGGACCGCCGGGAAAAAGATTTCCTTGACGACGATCTTCTTTATCTGTACTTCCCAAGGCACCGTCTTTCCTATCGCTTATCGCCATAGGATAATAATTATATAAATCATTATCATGCTTTTCGAATGCCTTGAAGTGTACAACCGGGTACATAACTACTTGCGCAATTTTTGTACCAGGCGCAATAACCTGAGTATCCTGTCCTATATTGTGCAGATTAACAAATACTTCACCATCATAGCCAGGGTCAATAATACATGCGCCCACAATCAACTTTCTCTTGGATGCGATCCCAGAACGATTCTTCACTTCCAGACAAAATCCATGAGGAATACCAAACCTATAGCCAGTCTGGAACAGCGCGCTTTCGCCTGCCTTCAATACCACTGGCGATGCATCAGCTGGATTGAACACTAAATCCAATCCAGCATCACTAGGGTGTGCTCTGACCGGAGGGACAACATTGTCTCTTACTCTTACATACTCTAAAATCATTCTTTACCTCTGGGAGTGATAATCTTCTTATTCCCCTCAATGTCTATCTCAAATTCTGTTTCTCGGTAGGCGGTTATCTCGACTTCATTGTCCACGACAACAAAGTCGTCCTCTTTACCGTTGGGATCTCTCACTAGTTCCATCCTAATCATTTGCTGCCTCCGCTAGCTCTAATCGGCACCACTTTGTTGCCGAAAGAAGGTTTCGTGTATGTGTTTTTTTTGCCCTTCACCAAAATGCTAGAAGGCTCAGCCCGAACCTTCCCGACGGACTCCGCGATTTGAGGAAAGAACCAAATATAAAATTTTATGTCGGCCATCATAGTATCAAAGAGCTTTGTTGCTTTTTCCTCTGCTTCTAATCTTTTTTGCAAAACACTCTCAGCCCCTTTGGGATCTTTTATAAAAATAATCCAATGAATTTCCTCCCCTGGTATGTGGCTGTTTTCTCGATTGACATACCGGTTTAGCCCCTCTTTACCAACACAATTAGAGATATCGTCATGGGGCAAAACCCGTACCGTTTTGCCGTTCACAGCCTTCCCAGATTTGAAGAATGCCTTCCCTTCTTTATTCGGCACAAGAAAGTCTGACAATGCTCCAATTTCTGCGAACGCGCCCAGCGGAATGCCGGTCTCCAATTCTTTGTTGACAAGGCCAGTTGTGTATCCGTCGAGGTCAGCTAGAATAGAGGTATTGCCACCGTTTATTTCATTGAAAATTTCCTTGGCAAAACTAGTTTTGGCCCGGCCGGACCAATTTGTATCAGCCGAATTTCTTACCACTTCGAGACACTCTTGAAGCTTTTCCTCGGCCGTTAGCGAGTTGTTATTGACAAGCCTCTCTAACAGAACCTTTCTTATCGTCGGCTTGTCGTTGCCTTGAATATCGGTGATGTCTTGATTAAGGTAAAGCTGTAGATCTTCTATCTGCTCTACGCTGTGTTTGCCTTGCAGTTCATAATGGGGAAACAAGACACCATCTGTCTCGAAGTATTCTTCGATGGCAGTACGTCTAGTATAACCATCAAACATCTCATCTGTTCCATTGAGGCCATCATAAGAATATAGGGGCTCCATAAGGCCATGGGTGGCCAAAGAATGGATTTTCCGCTTCACGGCAGCATCGCTCGTTCCAAGCGTCCTTATTTGTTTGCTTCTTGGCACCTTGGCCACCATAGAGAGAATTTTCCGAGCCAGAACAAAGGTATACTCCCTTCGGCCCGGTATAACTATCTTCTTCTTCTCATCATACTTGTTTAGTTTTAATTTCTTTCGTGACACCATTTTCTCCTAGCGTTCAAAGTGGACTGCTAAAGCCGGGAAAGCAATAATCTGCTCATCTACACATCCAGCGTCACCGCCATCTGTGATCCCTGCGTCTAAATCGTCGCACCTTACTCTATCATCTTCTGCGCATCCTGTCAAGCATAAAATGCTTGCAACTATAATTTTTTTCATATTTACTCCTTTTGTTGGAGAAGGGGAACGATCTTTTCCGCCCTCTCTATTGATTTCTCATAATACTCTTTATTCAACTCACATCCAGCGAATTGCCTACGTGTTAGTTCACATGCTATCTTGGTAGATCCTGACCCGCTAAAGATATCGAGAACCACATCGCCTTCTTTAGTGTGGGCATTGATAACCCTCTTCAGAAGTTCCAGTGGTTTCTGGGTGGGATGCCAACCTGCATACTCTACTGACGTGGTGTGGTTGTTCTTACTCCATACGTCTGTTGGCAGCTTACCTGCCTGAAACTTCACCTCTTTCGCCTCTAGCTTTACTAGATCCTCCCGCAATTGCTTATCGGTTTTGCCTCTCAATTTGTACGTATTATCCCAGCTATGAATATCTCTCTGCGTAAAATCACTGATGCCAATACCTAAAAACTTTTTAATGAGATTCTTCTTGCGAGAGATATTCATATTAGTTTTCACTGCTCTTTCCACCATCACTTGATCGGGATAAAAATCAAAGTCCTTGCCTTTGGAATACATCAAGAGATCTTCATGCTTCCTAGGAAAAGTCTTCTTCGTTCTTCCGCCCCAATCATAGGCCCAGATGATCCAGTTTTGATAGCATAGCTCGTTTTGGACATTGAGCACATCCAACTTATATTTTAGGAAAGTATCAGTCTTCGTCGTTCCCCATACATACAAACACTTTCCTGGCTTTAGGACACGAACGCATTCGGTTGTCCACTCCTTACACCATTGAAGATATTCTTCTTCTCCACTCCATTGATTGTCCCATTCATTCTTGATGATTTCAAAATAGGGAGGATCAGTGAGAACCAGATCTATAGAATTGTCTTCGAGTTTTTTCAAATACACCAAACAATCTTCGTTTAGAAACTTCACTAGATTATCTCCCCCACCTGAGGAACACTCCCTATAAATGGTACTGTAACGGAGTTGCAATTAGTAGTTACTTTCTCCCCGCGTGCGCGGCGGGCGTCTTTGGCATCCAAATTACGGCGCAAAGTTTCAATAACATACTCCACAGGCACCTTGACGGTGCAAACATTTTCTCCGCCATAAAATAAAATCAAATAATGATCAATCTCTTCGTACCGATCTATGATTTCATGGTCGTAAGCACCATTATATACCAGAGAATACTGCTTCTTGAGGGTACCCTTCTTGAATTTTTCATAGTGCGCCTTGGTCATGGTTGCAGTTTTATATTCTGACTTCTTACCGCTCTCCACGTTACGTGCATCTGCTCCATACGTTTCATCGTTGTTCTTTCCACCCGATGCATTGAGAAATAATTTATGTCCCAACTCCTCAGCCACGATCATCTCCCTCCACTTAGATTTGTCTAGGGGGTTGGAAACGCCGAACTCCTTATGAGCAATTTCGTGAATCTGCTGAATGTGGTGCTTGAATAACCTAATATTTTTATCTTCTAACATGTGTGCCTCTTTTTTCATCTCTTTCATGACCCCTCATCTATCCTTCCATAATCATCTTCGTATCTAATGATATCATCTTCCCCGAAATAATCTCCAGTTTGAACTTCTATAAAAATAAGCGTCTCGCTCTGGCTGTTTTCCACCCGATGCTTTTGCCCCTTTTTGATACGTATGTTATCACCCACTCCCAACTTTACTTGGGAACTGTCCAATGTCACCACAGCAGTGCCGCTTACGACTGTCCAACTTTCAGATCGATGGGCGTGCGATTGCAAAGATAAGCGGCAGCCGCTCTTCACTAAAATCCTCTTTACCTTGCACGTTGGCCCATCATGTAGGACCTCATAAAGTCCCCATGGGCGGCTATCTATTTCCATACCGAACCCTCCCTCTATCCCAACAATCTAAAGGTGTGTCTTATGCTTCTAGTGCTAAATCCCCATACGGGATCACATTCTAGTCTTGCTATATACGGACGGTTTAGATGTACCACATCCGTATTTCGCACTCCCCAACATTTTATCGCCGTGACAGTGCTATTCTCATCTATTACTTCCACTAACCACCAGTCCTTTCCAAACTTTGTTTTCTTAGGAATTACTTTGCGCGGGATAAACCACACGACGCCCAAATCTGGATCATACTCGCTGATTGGGGGTACGTATTTGTCATCCAACCTCTGTTTGATCTCTTTGGACATGACTAAATCAAAAGGAAACAGTCCTGTCAAATCAATCAAATATTCCAATTTTTCTTCAGGCGAAAACTCTCCTACATCTTGAAACGCGGAAATATTTTCAAGAAGATTCTTTTCCTTGCGAGGGCGCTCAGATACAACTGCTGACCAAAAATGCTTCAAGCCCGTAAACCGATCATCAATCAGTTTATTCATCGCCTGCGAGCGCACCAACGCATCCAAGCTCTTCTTATTTACTTTAGAATAGGACATGCGCTCATGAAACAAAAACTCTTCGATAGTCTTGAAGGGGCGGTAATCTACAATCTCTTTGATCGCTGCACTTCCCATGCCCTTGACACTGGTCAGTGGCTGAATCAGCGTTTTACCATCTTCATCAATCTCCCATGTAAAACCGCTAGTATTAACATCCAATCTCTTTATCTTGAATCCCATGCTTCGTGCTATATTGATAGCCTTTTCTTTGCGCGTTTCAGGCTCTTTGTCCAGAAAGGCCGCCATCCACTCCACTGGGTAATAAGTGAATAACCATGCACACTGAAAAGACAGGACACTATAGCTCAGGGCATGGCTCTTGTTGAATCCATACCCAGAAAAATATTCAAACTTTTCCCAGAGTTCCTGTGCTGTCACCAGATCCATATCGTGCTGAAGGCAGCATCCATCCAAAAACTTACGATGAATCCGGGCCTTCAGTTTCGCCTTCCCGGTCCCTTTCTTTGTTAGAATTTTTCGCAATAAATTGCCGTCATCTAGCGATAAGTCTTCTCCCAACTTATGAGCGAGTAATGCTATTTGCTCCTGAAAAATCAGAAACCCATAAGTTTCTTCTGTAACTTCTTTCACAATTGGATGAGCATATTCAATATCTTCTGGGTTCTTTTTCGCTTCCATATAATGTTGATCTACTTTGGCGGACAGCGGCCCTGGTCGGTAAATACTAGTAATAGCAGATAAATCAACAATATTCTCTGGCTGTGCCTGTTGACATAGACGTTGGGCGCCGCCTTCAGTGAACTGAAAAATGCCTGCCCATTTTCCCTTCTGAAAAATATTCTTATACACCTTTTGATCTCCTAAATCAATCGACTTAGGATGAAGCTTTTCTTTATAAAATTTTCTGATGTCGTCGAAAGATGGATCTGGATTATCGTAGTGCCGCTTCAGCACATGTTTGATGGCGCCCTCCATCATTCGTAATGACGCGAGCCCTAAAATATCAAACTTAATAAATCCCATTGGCTCCAAGTGCCTAACGTTCTGACCTTCACTCCAAGGGGTCTGCCTCACGCCTCCGCTATTGATAAGTGGCATACACTTGTCTAGATCGTCTCCCACCACAATGCCGCCCGCATGTCGCGAGCAACTCCTAATCTGCCCGTACAGAGCGTCAACGTGAGATTCAACCTCAGGATATTTTCGATAAAAGTCCTGAAGAGATTGGCTGTATTTTTTTACCTCCTCGAATCCAGGTATGTACATTCCCGCAGACATTCCCTTCGCAGCTTTTGCTAGGGGCGTCGCTTCTTGCATCATCCGCATCGTCACAACGTTCACCTCTTGAAAGGGAATATTGTGCATCTTACTGATGTCTTTGATCAGCGATTTCAGCTGAAGAGTGTTCCAATTCGAGATGGGAACCACCTTGTCCTCACCCCACTCATCGATCAAATAATCTTTCAACGCCATAGGATCCGACACATCATAGTCGATGTCTGGGAATCCACTGTCTTTCTGTGTCTTTGTCATAAACCGCTCGAATAATAGTTCATGTTCAATTGGATCAATTTGAGTGATGCCTAAGACATAGGACACCAACGACCCTGCTGCGCTCCCGCGCGCTGGCCCTACCAATTGCTTAGACACCGCAATGTCGGAGATCGCTTTCATAGTTAGAAAGTATTGTGCAAAATCATTTCCGTTAATCACCTCAAGCTCTTCTTGGAGACGCGCTATATAAACGGCCTTCTTACCAAGGCCGTGGGACCGTAATCCCTCAAATGAGTAATCAGTAAGGGTTGTGGCGGCGCTTTTACCAGCGGGGACCACAAAACTTGGAAGCCGTACATCGTTACTTGGTAAAAACCAGGATATTCTCTCGTGGGCAACGCGATGTGTTTCGGTGATAGAGTCGCGGACCACATTATCATCGTATTCGAATCCGCAGTCTTTTGAATACTCTTTGTACGACGCCCACATTTCATCGCCATTCTTTGGGTAAAGTTGATAAGGCATCTTTTCAATCGTATCAGGAAGGTTGTCTTCACTCTGTATTCCTTTCCACCCAATCCTCTTGTAGATCTCTCTTTCTTTCCAGACCGAAGGATTTGGATAATGACTATCAGCTGTCGATAGCAGCCTCACCCCATGTTCTTGCGCTACTTCAATGACGTACTGATTGAGTTCGTGTTGCTTCTCGATTCTATTCCATTGAATCTCAGCATACCAGCGATCCCCAAAAACCTCTAACATATTCTTGGTTGTTGCCCTCATCGCATCTAAAATTGCTTCCGATCCCTCTTCATAGTTCTCCCAGAAATCCCCCGCATAAATGCCACCCAGACACGCAGACGAGGCGATGATGCCTTCCCCATGCTCCTTTAGCAATGCGTAGTCAATCCTTGGAAACCTGTAATGATTCTCGTCCCGATAGCTCTTAGATATTAATTGAAAAAGATTATACAGCCCCTCTTGGTTCTGGGCCAGCAGAACCATATGTCTGCGCCTGTTGAGAATATTCTTAGTCGCGCTCTTAGTGTCCTCTTCCACCTCCACCGTTACGCCACTCACATCGCCGTCTATGCTCTTCTCTCTCTTCTTGCTCGATGCGCGCTCTTCCTTTATTCTGTTATAATCTTCGCGCCATTTGTCAATGGAGGGGATGAAATACGCCTCAACACCAAAAATTGGCTTAAAATCTTTGCCCTCTTCCTGCATCTTCTTAGCATGCATAACTTGATAAGCTAGCGCATTCATGTTACCATGATCTGTTAGAGCCAGGGCATCCATACCGTTTTGGTATGCAAAATCCATGTGCTCCGCCGGATATCCTAGGCCATCAAATACGCTCGCCACGCTATGCGCATGCAAGCCCACAAATGGAATTTCTGATTTAGTTCTTTCCAAGACTGTACCGCTTTCTATTCAAAATGAGATTCTAGAGTGTTCAACGCTTCTTCTGCTTCTGCCAGCTTGTGAGTAAACTTACTCATACTCTCTAATATGCCCTCGTGATCAGCTACTGCGAGTGGCTGATCTAAGTACAGTTTGAGTGTTGCAGCGTTTTTCTCTATTTCTGCTTCATAGTGCTTCTTCAAAGCATCTAAAAATTCTTTATTTCTTACTTTTCTTTTCATTAAAAATCTCCACTTGATTGCTGCGAATATGCCTTCGCTTTCCTTGGTAAAAGACCGTAACCCATGGCTTTTTTCCCGCGTATCCGCGGCGTCCGTTAATCACTAATACGGGAATCCTAGTTCTGTATAATTCGGCGGACCATTGCGGATCACCCGTTGATAGGCCCGTGACCACTACCAAATCGCCACGTTTTATTTCCTGGACCATTCCCATTCTCCATCTATGTATTCAAAAATTCCGTTTTCGTAGAACCATGTATTTATGCCATCCCTCTCTATATCTTCAATCGCCATCTTCAAGTCTTTCAGGCAAACGAAATGAGACGAACAGAAAGACATAAATTCTCCCGCGCCGTCGATATCGTATAGTTCAAATATCTCGCACCCATCCTCTGATGAGCCGTCGATACACC
>Ga0098061_1000160_pt1 | contig 29174 bp, 38 predicted proteins | sample 22_taG_FD_92579 | JGI IMG/M metagenome (GOLD analysis project Ga0098061, IMG submission 92579) | Marine viral communities from the Subarctic Pacific Ocean - 22_ETSP_OMZ_AT15343 metaG | ecosystem: Environmental > Aquatic > Marine > Oceanic | place: Subarctic Pacific Ocean | collected 2015-01-20
ACCTCAACGCGGCTGCTGTGCTCATAGGTAGCCAGCAGATACAACAGCAGAGCATGTGCGTTAGTCCTGTCGTGGTTGCCGGCCATCAAAACGACGCGAACTGGGGCTGCCATACTAAGCAGATCGATGTGCTCACGCGCCAGCTCAGCGCCTGTGATCAGCATCTCAAGGGGTGAGCCGTCCATCTCAACAGGCGTCCCGCGCGTTGTAGCTGCCTTCAGCCCGTCGCAGTGTATCCAGTCCGAGCCAACAGCAACAATGATACCCTCTGGCTGCCCTGACAGACGAGCGATCAGAGCTTCTGTTGTGTCCAGTAAGCGTCGCTTAGCCTCTTTGCGGTTGTACTCATAGCCGCTCTCTCTGTCCCAGGAGCGCATACCCCAGTGAAAGTCGGTAGCACTTGTCACAAGCCAGTATGGCCGTTCTGCTCTCTGCATTCTGAGGCGTGGTAACGAATAGTCGTGCTCTGTGCTCATCCACTCACGAAACCGCTCAAGCGTTGAGCCCTCAAAGTCCCACCACATCTGCGCTGCTTTCTTTGTCTCTTTGGCCGAGAGCTCTTGGGCGCGGGTCGCTAACTGTCCGCGCTTCATTGCCAGTGCGTCGCGAGCGAGCTCATCTACGCCCCTAGCTGCCACATCCTCTGCGCTGAAGGGCTCACTATCATGCGTGATACCGTGCGCCTTGAGGTATCCTACAACCCAATTGCGGGGCATTCCCAGGCGCCTTGATACTCCATTCAACGTGACAGGCGCGCCATCCCAATTGGAATACCACCGCACAATAGCTCGATGGGCGTCGCCCGAAGTGCTGACCCATGCCCGAGCCTGAGGTATGAACGTGCGGTAGCTGTCCCCGTTCTGATCGTACTCAATCAGATTGCGGTCTATCTGGACTGGCTCAAAGCCCTCGACTGCAGCTGCAGTTGCCTTAGGCTCTGGTGAGTCGTCTGGGCGCTGCCCGCTCGGATAGCCTGGGTGCATTCCAAGCAGGTCTACAGCTCTCCTGATCACATCATTAGAGGCCTTGATCCCGTGCTCATCCAGCATGTGTCTTGATATGCGCCTGAAGCCGTAGCCCTGCTGTCTAAGTAGCCTGAGCTCCTGCTCATAAGTGTCTGCTAGATCACGGCTTGAGATGCCGTGTGAGGGTCTACCCATAGTGTCTGCTCTGCTTGGTGGTTCTGCTCAGCTTGGACAGTGTACCACCTCAGGCCTCAGCTGGCTTCTGAGAGGAGGCCAGGCCTACCACTGCCCGCTCTATCGACTCAAGGTCTGGTGCCACAGCATGAGCTGTAGCCATTGCACAGGACCTGACATACTCACTGACGCTCATATCATACAGCCCGGCTGCCTCTATGACCATGGCCCGCTCTTTATCATTGAGGTGTGTCCTGACAGCGTGTGACCGTCTCTCAGTGTCTGGCTTGCGGGGACGCCCGCGCTTGGGCTTCTTATCGTCTGCCATTGCTCACCCCTGCCCCTACAGTATCAGCCCTGAGCTTGACTATCTACCCAGCCCACTATGGCCTCGAGACTGCCCACTATAGGCTGGCAGAGATATTGTAGGTTCTACCTTAGCTATTCTCTATTACCTACTACTGCCCACTATATATAGAGGTAAAAGACATAAAGATAGAACACTATATATATATACTCTTATAGGAGCGGATCTTAATGGGCTTAATGGGCCGAATTGACCTCTTAGCTATGGATAACTGACCCTCAGGCGTCCTCGGACTCGGGCCTAACCCACAGGTGAACCCTTGCGCCGTCAACCGTTCTGCGCTTCTTTAGCCAGCCCAGATTGGTCATGATGCCACCTACTCTGCGCTGATAGCCGGTGTGCTGCTTGTCAGCCTCTACGCCTATGGCCTTCTCAAGCAGCTCTGCTGTGGTGCAGCTCTTCACCTTCACTGCAGCATTAAGGTAGTTGAACACTGGACCCGCCCACACGTCGTCCATCTGGAATTGCAGGTTGTGATTTATCAGTGAGCCTGCCTCATCCTCATCTAACCACCACTGCACACCAGCCTGATACATCGCCACAGCCTCACCCCAGAGCTGATCTCTGGCTTCCTCCAGGCCGTCTATGTCGATGTCTCCTACCTCTATGGGCCAGAACCTGCGCGAGCCTGTAGGGTCTCTGAGAAAGCCCTCTCCCTCGTTATTAGTAGTGCCCGCAAAGACGCATTGACGGGCGATCTCAATGGTATTGCGACCATAGGCCGGCCTGTACTTATCCACCTGAGCCGTAAGGAAAGCTTTAACGGTGGTGATGTCCCGCGGCGCTATAGAGTCAAGCTCTGCAAACTCATGCAGCCAGACTCCCACCAGCTGCGCCATAGCATCCTTAGGGTTCCTCAGGTCTATTGCACTGTCCGAGAACCACTCACGACCGATAAGAGCAGCAAGCGCCGTGCTCTTACGAGCGCCCTGCTTGCCCACTAAGATCAGTGTAGTGTCTACCTTGCAGCCCTTAGGAAGCTCAGCAAAGGCCCTGGCCACGCAGGAGATCATAAAGCGGGTAGCTATGGCCTCAGATAGCTCTGTCTGCTCGACTCCAAGGTATCTGCTCAGCCAGTAGGGCACACGCTGCTGGCCATCCCATTGGACCCTAACCGCGCTCAGGTAGTCCTGTAGCGGGTGATACTCAAAGGTAGAGGACGCGCCTATGATGCCGTTATGTATCGCTGCTGGGCTAGCGTTCAGCATGTAGGTCTGGTCAAGCCAGCGCAATAGCTCTATCTCCTTGCGGTCTGACAGTGGCTCCCCGTGTGCCTCAATGACATTGCGGAAGCGGTTGAACCTGACAGCCCCTCTCCACCTGCTGTCCAGCTCCAATATCAGAGCGATATTATCGATCGTCGCCTTAGGCCTGCCTGGCTTGATGATCACTGTCCTGTCTATGTTACCGTCTGGCCCCTTGCCGTACTTGTCTGGCCCTCTCTCAAGCTCATCCCAGACTGCGCCCTCTACGCCCTCTGGTAGCGCTCCCATTGCTCGCCACTCCTGCTGCTGCTCCTGCTCCTGCGTCATCTTCTCCGCCTCTCCTCATGGTTGTATGTTGTAGTTCTTCTAGCTGCCCATACCATCCGCACGAATTGAGATGGTCACAGCTCGCTGTAGTCTTGCTCTCTGGGTTTATTACCCACCAGACACTGGGGCGCCTGCACCTTGGACAAACTACCCGCCTGACTTGATCGCCCGTTATCTTACCACCAAGACTGATGCCCAGTGCCTGCCGTGTGCTGGGGCATGTCCTGAGCTGGTTGAGCTCCTGCCTCAGTTGGACAGACGCTTTGCGCCTCCTGCGTGGTGGTGGTGCTGCTCTCCTGGCCTCTCTCCTGGCCTGTCTCTCTCTGTACTCGTCTAGATGTCTCTGCCACGGTACGAAGCGGCCTAAGAACACCCCAGGCCGGTCTGCTGGTGTCCAGCTCTCCGCATGTCTGGGCCAGTCCTCAGACCTCACAGCAGGCACGTAGAATATCCGCCCTGGGTCTTTACAGGCTGGGTCTATGGTCTTGATCCACTTTGCCTGCCTGTACTCCTCTGGCGTCATGGGCTTGTCTGGCGTCGCTGTAGTGCGCGTCCAGCTCTCCGCCCATGCAAAGACCCCAGGCCAGTCTGCAGCAGGCACGGGCCGCCATAGAGGCATGATAACTCTAAACTTGTGATGCTCTTCTGTGTGGCTCCAGGACGTGTGGAGAATACCGGGCCAGCTTCCCCAAGCCCGCCTGGCATCCTCGATAGTAGCTACTCCACTGTCATAGTCTAAGACTAAACAGCTAAGAGCTCTTACCCCAGCGGATCCCCGCGTCTGTCCTGCTATGTATTGAGCAGGGGACCATGCCGGCACCTTCAGTTTATCCTGATGCACTGTGAATGTCGTCAGTGTCTTGACGAGTCGGCCCCATGTGGCGTGCTTCTGATTGACCTGCTTTGCGTACGTGTGAGCGAACGGCACTACAGCCCACAGGTCTGGAGGCTCAGTGTTCATCAACCTCTATCCAGTGCAAGCCGGTCTACGGCCTCTGTATCGATCACCTCGACGCCATGAGCAAACAGCGCGCCCATATGGTGACGGATCCGCGCCTCGCATATCTGCATGTACTCCGTTTCACGCTCAATCCCGATGAAGTCGAAGCCCTCTATCACAGCCGCGCAGCCCGTCGTACCTGAGCCCATAAACGGATCAAGAATGACCGACCCCGGCTGTCCGCCTGTCAGCTTGCACAACCACCGCATCACCCCGATCGGCTTTACAGTGGGGTGGTGGTTCTTGACCCTGTCCGCCGTGCGACCGGCGCCCGCTCTTGGATTGTCCAGCCCCGCCGATCCCGCTGTGCGGTCTGTCGCTTCCGCGCCCGTGCGACCCGGTAACCGTTCGCACCCCGCCTCCCGTTCTGATCTGGATGCTTTGGGGTGCGCGTAGATGTTCGCGGGCCATCGGCCCCCGCTGTGATTTGTGGGCTGGAACCCAGTTTGCTCCCCGTAAACCTCCCGCATGTTGTTTGTGGGCTGGAATGGGCGCATGTAGTCTCCACCCGGCCCCGGCCATGCCTCGTCACCATACGCAAACCGGCACCCGTCGATGTTGAGAGCCCCTGTGCCGTGCTGCAATACGTTCGCCGCCACTGTACCCGTCAACGGCTTGCGAGCGAGAACGGCTGGCTCTTGTGCGGGTTTGAGCGCTGTACCGTATCCGTTCCATTTCTTGGCCGCTTCGCTCCGTGGCTCATACGGTCCCACCGGGTTGCTCGTTAGCTTGTGCGCTTGTTCGGTGTCGCTAGCTTGGTACGTGCTTGCCGTGGGTATCGCCCGCCCTCGGTTTGGATGGCCTTCGCCCTTGTCGATAGACAGGGCCACGTTCTTGGATTTTGGAAACCCGCTGTAATAGATCCAGGACACCATATCTCGGATCTCAAAGCCGCCATCCTCGATCGCCGTCGCCAGTCGGTGCACCGTACGCGTGCCACCGAACGCAACAAGGTGACCGCCCGGTTTCAATACCCGCAAGCATAGCCGCGCCCACTCGACACCCGGAACGGCCCCGTCCCAGGCCTTGCCCATAAACCCACCACGCGCGCGGCCCGCTTCGATGTCGTCCCATGTTCGCGCCTTGCCGTCAGGACTGAGCCCGTACGGTGGATCGCAGACAATAGCGTCCACGCTCTCTGGCTCCATCGCTGCCAATACGTCTAGACAGTCACCTCTATACAGTGTCGCCTTCATCCTCTCCCCCATTCATCAAGCTCCCGCCTGTAGTTGTTCTGCCCTTCGCACTTGCCACCGCTTCCCCGTGGCCCTGTCCAGACCTTCTCACACCGGCTGCACCGCTGCTTGTGCTGGTGCTGCTCTGGTGGTATCGGCCTCTGGTCTTGCTCTATGAGCTCTACCCAATGGAACATGTCAGCCCTCGTACCCATCAGATGCCCAGCCTTTGCCCTTGAGCACGAAGGATGAGCGGCTGATCTGCCTCTTCATCTCCACTGGCCCGCCCGCATCGAGGCTGCAGCTCTGACAGTTTGGCGCAGTGTCTCTGTGCTTCTGGATTGTCTCTCTCTTGGCGCTGCACCTGGGGCAGGCCCACTCATAGATCGGCACGTTATCTCCAAGTCACAGATTCAACGGTCTCAAGATGAGCGCCCGCTATTTTCTTACCAGCCTTGAGATCAGAGCTGATCGCTAACTTATCCACAGATACCACTTCGCGGCAATATTCAGGCACCTCTAAAAGCTTGTGCTCATTAGTGATGACCGTGGATTTTCTGCGGCTCAGACTGGCTGTGAACTCAGGCCGCTTGATCTTGCTCTCACCGTTCAGCCGCTCATGCTCTCTGAGCAGCTCAGTAGCGAGAGACTTAATTCTCTGCTCTGTCTTCTCAAGAGCTCGGCGTCGCTTAGTCAGCCGGTCTGCCTCCTTCTTGAGGAATTCGGCCTCTGACTTGATGCGCTTAGTGACAGCCCAGTAGGCCCCGATTTTGTCCTCCAGCTGGTTAAACCAGGCATCAAGCCAGGTCTCTGACTCTTCATCAAGCACGCCGCCTGACTCCTCCAGCGTAGCTATCAGCTCTCCAGCCATCCTCATCAGCTCATACCCTGTGAGCTTCTTTACTTCGTCTCCCATCCTACTCCTCCTCCTCATAGATCTTGATGATTGTCTCTACCGTCTCGTCACATTCTCTGACCCTCTTAGGGTCCTGACACGCCCAGCACAGGCCAGGATCTCTGCCTCTCACGCGGCCCAGGTCTGAATAGAGCCGCCCGCATTCTCTGCACTCTGCTGTAGGCCAGTCTCCCAGCCTACTCATTGACAAGCTCTAGGTAGGGCTGCCACTTCGGGCTAAGCTCTCTAGGCTCTCTGTCTGCCCGCCTCATAATCAAGTCACAAAAGCTGCGCGTTATCTCTGGGTAGACCTCCACAGCAGACGTGATGAGCACGCCTACCTGCACCTGCTCTGGTATGTCTGAATGCAGCCAGATGCTGGCCCGCGCTTTGCCGAGTGCCCACACCCTCTGAGGATGACCCTCAAGGATGGGGAACTCCTTAGCGATAGCAAGAAAGTAGGCAGCAATAGCAGCTTTCTGATCCTCGCTTACAACCTTGTCATAATCGCTAAACTCACTCATCAGAATAGCTCCGTGTCTACCTTGGGGGTGTACTTGGCTTGGGGCTTCTGCTGTGATGCTGCAGCCTGTGTGCCGTTCGCTGCCTGGTTTGTCCAGTCGATAATGCTGATCTTGCTGGCATCAAGCTTCAGGCTCTTGTGGTCTACGTTGTCTTTGTCTGTCCAGACATCCTCGTACAGCTCACCAGAGGCCACTACTCGACAGCCCTTTGTGAGCTTGTTGAGCGTGTCACCCAGCCCGCGCCAAGCTGACAGCCTGATCCAGGTTGTGGTCTTTGTCTGCCCGTATCCGTGATCGGCTGCCACAGACACGCTGCACACGTTGCCGTGCTGTGTCTCTCTGACTTCTGGATCCTTGCCTAAGCGGCCCACTATAGTTGCGTTAATCATGCTGTCTGCTCTCCTTGCCAGCTCTCGCCGGTCTCATTGGTAAGTGTATTCCATACAGTCTCCAGCCCAGCTGGGCTGAGCTGTGCCAGTTTCTCTGCGTTCTGAGTAGCCAGCAGAGCCGCGACCTGGGCTTGTTCCCATTCTCCTGTGGTCATCCGCTCCTTGATGAGCTTTCGCACCTGAGCTGCTGCAGCCTTTGGCTTAGCCTGTGGCTCTGGCTTCTCTCCTGAGCCTACCCAGGCAGACAGCACTGCAGCAAAGTCCTTGCCAGGCTTCTTGATGACGGCCTCAGATAGCTCCTCGCAGCGTGTCTTGCTGACCACCAGCGTGTGCTGCCAGTCCATATCACCCACTACGTCAAACTCATACTCCATGCCGTCTCTCTGCACCGGAGCCATACCCACCTTACGCGGAGTCTTCGATCCCTTGCCATTGTCCTCGAGGATGTACTCAGTCTTTGATCGCATGGTCACAATCACATGCAGATTAGCCCCGAGGATTGCGTCTACAAGCTCATTGTGTAGCGGTGTTATCTCGCGCCAGGCCGTGTAGCTATTGCCGCTCCTGCTGCGCGCTGTGGCCTTGTCCTTCAGGTCCAGTGCTCCACCCTTGCCCGACCATGCGTGACTGAGGCTGTCTACTACGAGCACCTCGTAGCCTGCCTGCTCAGCCGCCTTGATGACCTCCACATAGTTCTTGGGGTGATAGTCCTCAAGCTCGACCACATCGAAGCTGAAGCGGTCTGCATACTTGCTTGCGCTCCCTCTCTCTGTGTCGAGGAACGCGACGCGCCCTAGCTCAGCTGCCACTGTGAGCGCTGTGTATGTCTTGCCCGCACCTGCAGGCCCGCACAGAGCCAGCCTCAAACGGCTCTGTGTCTTTGTTGCTTTCTTAAACATGTGTGTCCTCCTCAGACAGCCATTAAAATAATCAAACCAGTAACAATGATCAGAGCGTGAATAGCGTCAGACATCACGCACCTCCCATAGCAAGCCAGCCAGCCCGTCTGCCATCTACGACACCGGGCTTGATGCCTGCCTCTCTTAGTGCAATGCGCTGTATGTCTTTGAGGCTCACCCTGCGCTGCTTCATTGCGTTAAACGCCACAGCATAGGCAGGCCAGACGCTCTCTCTCTTACCAAGCAGGGATCTGAAGGCTGCGGCGATCTCAATCTCTGTGCCGTCCTTGTGCAGTTCAGCACTACAGCCTGAGCACACAATAGCGCTCCAGCCCGCAAGGCCTACTATGTGCAACTCGTTACACGCTGGACACGTCACATCTACGATGTAGTAACGCTCAGAACCTGTGTCTATCAGACGCTTGCGGCCTATCTGCGCTGTGTGTTGCTTGTTCATTTCATCTCTCCCGAGTGCCCCGGAGGGCAAGTTAAATACCAGCGTCCTCGCTGATACAGGTATCTAACTATATATGTGCTAAGGTGTCAACACCCTGTAGACAGATAATGCCTCAGGGGTTAGCTGAACGCTGTAAGGAGGGACAATGCAAGAACCTAAGGCTGATCCTGCTGCACTCTCAGATCGGTTGCGCGAGCTGCGCCATCATCAGAAGTGGAGCCTTGACGATCTATCTAAGGAGATGGCCACAAGATATGGCCTCTTTAGGACACGGCAAAACCTGCACCAGCACGAGACCGGGTCACGGATACCCAGCTCCACTGCTGTGGCGGGGTACTGTCGTGTCTACAATCTCAACACAGAAGAGAGCCAAGAGCTCTACAAGCTGGCAGGCTACGTTGTAGTGTTTGCCGTGGAGGAAGGATGAGCAAAAAGAAGATAGTGATCGGCATCGACCCAGGTAAAACCGGAGGAGCCGTAGCCCTCGATCTGCACGGCAAGCCGATAGAATGGATAGCCGCTAACCACCCTGAGGAGGGCTACACAGTCAAGGCCACAGGCGGTGCGCTCTATGTGCCTACCGCTATGGCGCTGTGGGTCTACGATCTAACCGTGGCCTATGACGTTGTTTTAGTCGTCACAGAGAAGCAGCAGTGCAGACCCCTCGAGGGCAGGAGCTCGATTCTCAAGACCGGGTACGGCTGGGGATTGTGGGTGGGTATCTTGGCTGCGCTCAGAGTGCCTTACAGGGTAGAGCCGCCCGGTGTCTGGACTAAAGCGGTCTTCGGATCCATGCCTAAGGGCGCAGACAGAAAGGGCAGAGCGATAACTACAGCTCAGGCCCGCTGCCCAGATCTGCCCCTCACCTGGGGACGCAAGGTAAAACCTCACGACGGGCTCGCTGATGCGTGCTGCATGGCCCTCAGAGCGCTCAGAACAGAGACATAAAGAAAGCCCCCAAGGATCGGAGAAGGGTGATCCAAGGGGGCAGCCCGGAGAGAATGGGCGAGAGTTATTTACAGCGAGCCTGAGTGGCCTGGCACACTGCAGACATGGACTGAGAGAGCTGGTTTAGCTGCTTGGCGTTCTCCATTACGATAGCCTCGAGGCGCTCTAGGCGCTCCGTGTTCTGGGTCACCAGCACCTTAGTAGAGTCACCCTTCGCAATGTCTACCTCAATGGCCTGCACCCTCTTAGAGAGATCGTCAGCATCTGCTGCTGCGCTCTGAAGTGTGCCGAAAGAAATGCCGATAGCTACCAATGTAGTAGCCCCAGGCCAGAGTAGATTATGCCAGTTCATGAGATCCCCTATACCGTCAAGTATAGCCCACTTAGATTAGTCTTGCTCGCGTGCTGCCTTTATCGCAAGGTTGACACAGTCCCAGTCTGGCCCAGCTGCGGTACCTACAGTTGCACAGATACTAATCCAGCTCTGGATCCGGGCATCATCAACCAGCTCTGCACAGCTCTTGGCGTCCGATCTGCCCGCGTCTGATTGCTGGAAACGCCAGCACGAAGCAGCCAGACACGCAGGGGTCAAGCTGAGTTTAGCGTCCTGACATCCGGCAGGAACATCACTTGCCAGCCCTGCCCGCGTCTCTGCGTCAAGTGTAAGCGGCCTGCTCACTGCTACGCTCAGCTCACCAATAGCCTCAGCTACTTCTGCGCTGTCGTCATCTCCGCCGCCGCTAACAAAGTAGCCGCCCGCCCCACCTACGAGGAGAGCGGCTGCAATGAGGATCCAGCTAATGGGATCCATGTTCACTGACCCTTAAACGCTGCAGCCATCTTAGGTGCGGCTTCTCCGGCAATGAACGCGATTGCGACGTAGCACCACTGATCTCCATTGAGCTTGTCCATGACAAGCAGGCCAGAAGCTGCACAGAATGTGGCCAGGCGTCGATAGCTGATGCGCTCATGGGCGCTAAACAAAGAGTTAAAAGCGGCTTTCATTTTATACCTCACAGGTGTTGCACCAAGCGTCGATGCCTGCTGCTATTGCTCTACCGATAGCCGCTAAGCCGGATGGCGTCAGCAGTTCGGCATGTTCTGGACAATCGATAAAGGCTGGTTCCGCGCAGAGCGCGATCGGTTGCTGTACTTGGATAGTGCTCCAGGCGTTTCGAGTCCAGCCCTCAGGCTTAGCCTCAATACACTTGACCCCATTCAATTCAGGCGCAACCATCCTGAGCTGACGGGCAACCCTTGAGGCGAGCTCGGGCCCGGATCTGCTCTTGTGGTCATAGAAGATCGCGCCGTATCCGCTGCCTGATCTGCCCGCCCATCCTGCGTTGAGATGAGCAGCGATATAGATCTGAGGGGTAGAGCTGGGGAATGTGCCGGCATAAGCATTGACCCGCCTGTGTCTATCAACATAGCTACCATCCGAGATACAGATCACAGTGTGACCCATCTCCCGTAAAGCTAACTCACAGGCCCACAGATAGCGCGGAGTGAGCAGAGCTTCCTGCTCATGGAGTGTGATCTCTCCGTCGCCATCCAGATCAGCAGACGCCCCAGTGTCTCTGGCTCGCTTGCCTGGCTTTCCTGCGTGCTGCCTGTCCAGATAGACTACGCACTTCATATCAGCCCTGAATTAGATATTCGATCAGCGCCTGAGCTGCAGCCGGATCGCTCTGTGCTTGAGTGATTGCGACTGATGGCACCTGAGCGGTAATAACCATCATCTCAACCACTCCAACGATCTCCTCGATGTGCGCAGATTGATCGGCGTGTTCGTTTTCGTTTAGCTCTTCAAGTGTCATGATTCCGCCTATGTCAGCTGGGTTTCGCCGCTGGGATTAGTGCCGCTACTCAATACGTCACACTTAAAATAGCAGTCGAAGTCGATCGATTGGCTATTGCCTACTGAGCCAGCCCGGCCAATTGAGACCCATACATAGAGCTTGTTCGTGCGCGTCGCTCCCCATTTTTGGCTGACTGTGTACGATGAGCGATCCTGGGACGCGTCCCCATTGTCATACCGTCCACGGTGAAAGGCCCATTTAGTGTAGGGCGGATCGGCAGGCCTAGTGCCTGAAGCGTTTAGCCGTTCATCTCTCGTGATCTCAAAATCGAATTCGAGACGGTTGATCGAATGCATGCCGTCATCGGCGTCTGCATCTGTAATGCTACCGAAGTTTGTACGTAGAACGCTCGGATTCCCGCCACTGTTAGAGATGTTTCTAACAATCATGCGCGTGTTGCGGTGGCTTGTGTCGTGCGTATTAAGGCCGAGCCCTAAAATGTCCTGCGGTGTCGGTAGCTCGTCGGGGTCCGTCATTAGACCCACTAAGCAATAAACGCGAGTGGCTACCGCTGGGCGGTTATCTCCGCCGGACTGAGACCCGGTAGTGTCCCAGCCAATAGAGGGCAGATGGATATAGCCGTGGAAATAGACAGGCTTCTCTAAAAAGTCGATCGAGGAGCCGTCTGCGTTCTTGAGCTCTTTGTAGAATACGCACCCGTCAGTCACTAGATCGTTGTCATCCGTACCCAGATCGGCTTTATTGATTCCGCCCACGTTGGTAATGTTCGAGGCGGTGCTATCTGGGTCTGACTTTGTCCACGTGCCGTCTGTAACGTCTATGCGCGTCCAGTCTGGATCCGTTGCCGCTGGGGCTGCTGCTGCTGATGATGAACCAAATTTAATCGGCATTGTTTAAGCCTCGTAGACAACAATATGAACAACCGTGGATCCGGTACCGCTGGCAAGCCATACGCTGTGATCACCCTTAGACCTTGGAAGGTTCCAAAAGAATGAGGTGTCTTTGGCGACTGGATAGCCGATCTCTGAGCTGATGACAGTGGCGTCTGTGCCGCCTGTAAAGACTACCACACCTGGATGGCTGATAAACTGAACCTCAATAGCCTCTGCATTAGACGGAATCTTATATTCCTGCATGGTGTTAGGCGTGCCAGACAATGTTGTCTTTGCATTGTTCGGCAGGTTGATCGATGAAATAGTAATAGCGGCCATGAGATCCCCTAGTTGTGGGCTGAGTATATCAGACCCGTGATAGATTGTTAGTCAAGATCCGTGGTCCAGTCTGGAACCGTGGTAAGCGTTAAGCGGGTTAGGCCTGGCCCGAGTGACGCAGAGGTCACCAGGCAAACAGCATTGTTGATGAGGATGTGGCTGTCTGTAAGCGTAACCACATCACCGGGCTTGAGGTGTCTGAGCTCTGGCCCCACCTCATAAGATACTGTCCGCCGAGGCTGGCCATAGTATCTGACCATCCAGTCAAGGATCGCCGTCGCTGTGGAATCTTGGTGAACCGTTGGGCACTCCACCTTAGACATCACCCGAACCCCGTATTTGGTGGAGCTGGCGAATGAATACGGATTAAACTGTTCATCTTGAGCGGTATCTGTCAGGTTGGACGTATACGTCAAAGTTTTTGCATATGACCCGCTATTCGCATTGGGCGCAAAAGAGATGGCAAGCTCATTGTAAATCTCAGACATCGGTGAGATCTCAACCGGCGATACTCGGTTAACGTAGCCAAGATCCTCATCAATATGAGCCACAGCATCAAGGCTTGTAGCGTCCCACTTCCAAAAGATGAAAGCCACACCCTCAGTAGTCTGGATCATGGTGAGCGGAATGAATGGGAGCAGGTCATCTCGGATGACATCAAGCGGCCCGCGCGCTTCGTTACAATAGAAGTCAAAGGCATACCCATTGACTTGCGCCAGCGATTCTCTCGTCTGCAGCCGGTCTACGGGGACAGTAGAATGCTCAAGCAAATAGCTGATGATGTCACCCGCCCCTGTGAGCGGTCCGGTGCCTGTGTAGTTTGGCAGGCCGGTTGCGCCTGTCCAGGACACATAAAACTGATCGCCCTTTCTGATTGCTGGAGCGCTGGCATATGTATAGCCTCTGCCCTTTGCGTCTGCCCTGTGTAGCAGTATCGTCTCAAAGTAGCTGAAGGCATAACCATCATTAGGCCAGCCGCTTGATGTAATGTGAACCGACCCGCGGCCTACGCTTCCTGGCGTCGTGTCGTATACCTCATGCCCACAGATCAACAGGTCACCCTGCGCGCCTGCATCAGCCTCTGTGTCTAAATCGATTTCTATTGGCAACGCTGGCGTAGCTGGAACGCCTGCATTGTCATTAAAACCCCACCATGCCTCAGGCCTGTAGGCACCTGGAGAGCCGAAAACGAACGGGTACTGCTGACCAGTTACCGCGTCATCATGTCCAAAGTTGGTGCCAGTGTACACAAATTTAGGAAAGGCCCAGCCCGTCACCTTGATGGGTGGCGGAAAGACTGATGGATCATCGTATGAGTTTTGGGCGATCGTCATGCTGACGGGCTCCTCAGGTAGCCCATGTTCCATGCCGTCAATAGTGCCCTTGATGACAGTGACCCTGTCTACCCAGTCATCGCCATCAAGCAGAACATACAGCACAGCCTCTAGCTGGCCTGCTTCATTCTTTGGTGATGCAAGAGCTGCCCAGCCTTGACGGTTACCATGCGAGAATGAGACCTCAACTGATGCCTCTCTTGATGATGAGGTCTGTGAGAAGGCCTCGACCTCTTCATCAAACTCAACTGGCCCAAGCCCGGGCGAGGTGTAGATCGTTTCCGACCCATAAGGGATCACCCGGGCAGCCTCGGTAAAGACGTAATCAACCCCTGCGATCTTGAGTGTTAGCAGCCAATATGATCCGCCAATATCAGAAAGCATGTTTAGAGCTCCTCACTAATATTGATCTGATTGATCGTTATCACCTCATCTGCGTTCTCATCACCCAGGATGGCCTGCTCTGTGACTGGCCCCATAATGCGGCCACAGACTGAATGCCGTTTTCCATACATCACCCGGCTTAGGTTTGACCCCAGATGCTCAACACTCGGCAAGTATACCACCAGCCCAGCTGCGCCTCGCGTTGACTCCAGAGCGCGACGTATGTGAGATGAATCGCCCACCGCTGCATTAGCCTCGCCTATATAGCTGGCATCTGTGATTGATACTAAGCGCTCATCACCGGCATAGCCTGAGCCCATCACGTTACTTGAATCGACACCGTCAGTCCAAGCAAACTGGATCTCTCGTCTCATAGGCGTGATCGCCGACACAGCCCTAGTCCCCGTTCTCGCTGTGCTCACATTGCTTATGACCGAGTGTTCGGTTGACCTGCCCCAGGAGTAGTCTTGCCCAAAGACAGTGACTGGACCCACAAGAATATTGCCGATCCGATAGTCACCGTCTGTTGTGGTTCTCAGTGGCAGCTCGAGCCGATACTTTGTATATACAGTTCCATCAGACACGATCACCGCTGTTGCTGATGAGTCATAGACCGAGGCCACATATGCACCCGCTGGGGCTGGCGTCGATGGCTCTAAAAATATCTGGCAGGCCTTGCCCTCAATGGCAGATCCTGTGGTTTTGAACCAGCCAGCTGTGTTTGATTTGATCTTGACGTTTTCTGCTGTCGCGCCCACCAGATTAGCATTGAGCCCGGCAAGCTCATTGATCTCAAAAAATCGCGAGTCAGCCACAGCGGCTGAGAGTGGCTTCAGCATGTCGCCGTCTACCTCGACTGCCAGTGTGCCAATTCCGTCGTCCATGACAAAGCTGGCGAGGTCTATCCATGCCGCGCCGTTCCACCCTTGCCAGGTGGCGCGCTCGATGTTGGTGTTACCGATATAGACACCGTATACCGTGCCCCCTGGGAGCGTAGCCACCCCACCTGATGGGCTCCATTCAAAGTAGCAGGCCACCCCGTCAGAGCTGGAGTGCCAAGCCACAGAGGGGCTCTGTGAGACATCCTCACAGACCAGAGCAGCCGGGCGGGTGTTTGCCACGCCGAGCGACCACTCATCTCCTGTGAGTGCTGCAGAGCCCTCTGAGTGGATATAAACGTGGTCCTCTATCCATGACGGCAGCAGAGACAAAGCCCGGCCCTGTAGCCTGCCAGGCTGATAGTCTGCCTCAGCCCATCCGCTCACCTCTGACTGTCCGATCCCGCCCGATGGAATGGTTAGAAAGCTCAGGTTAAATGCTATCGTGCAGGGCGTGCTATCTGTTTTCAGGCCTGAGTTGCCCGAAGGAGCAGAACCCGATCCATACAAAAAGGCTGTGTGTAGGCGCGTCCAGATCTGATCGCCTGGTGCTTTGTAGGCGCCAAAGACACCCACAGCGCCGCCGCTATAGTGCCACGATAGAACATAATCTAGCGGCCCCGATGGGGTGCTAGCAATGTTGCCGATCGCTGTTCCCGTGTCAGCGTTAAACAGTTGACATGTCCCCTTTGCAATCCTGAGCTGCATACCAGAGAGGAACAAAGCTACATAAGCTGATGTGATGTTATTGCCTGTTAAGCCAGGCGCCGTGAGGGCCTCGAGCCGAGAGTAGACGGCAGAGGAAAACCCACCAGAATGTGGCGGTCGAATTTCATAATAGCCAGCAGTCAGGGTCATGCTTGCCCCTGATGTGGTGATAGCTTGGGCTGTATTGAGCACAGAAGACTCTGCCCAATTTGTCCCCGCTGCGTAGTGCTCAGGGATGCAGAGCGGCGTGTATGTGAATTCCGATCGGGTGGGCTCATCAATAGAACTGTACCCACCAAGCTCAATGTTGAGCTCTGGCCCATAGCCCTGATTGGTGCCCCCGCCCTGGCCGTCATCATCTGCAAGACCTGCACACCCAAAGAGGAGCAGCTTCTCTTTGAAAGGTGTAATGTCACCACTTGAAACGTAGGCCACTTGATCACCAGCCACCCAGGGTGATGATGCTATATGATCATTGGCCCAAAGATATTGAGCGCTGCCGTTCTCCATGAACTGACCACCGCCGTTCTCGTCTGCGATCGTGGTGCCCATAGCCTCAAGAGACATCGAGAATGAGAACATATCTCCACGTCTGTTGTCTGTGACATCAACCCCACCAGAGCAAACAATATGCAGTTGGTCAGCTGTGCCTTTGCAGATGTTGAACGCGCCAATTGTATTTGTGCCAGTGGAATCAATATCCATGGCTGAGCCAAAGTTGACAGAGTTCTCTATCTTTCCATAGGGTGAAGACTTGCGCGCCCACTTGAGTTTTCTGTCTACTGTGCTCTGCAGTATCTGATCCGCATACACGCAGACCACCCGGCCCGCGCCATCTACTGCAAGCCGCGCGTCAATGACCTTTGATGTCGAGGTGCCAGATCCTGAGGTGGCCCCTGCCCCTGACTGCCAGCGCTCAATGAGCGTCCAGGTGGCCCCGAAGTCAGATGACACATAGTGCGAGGTTTCGCGGATAGGCCCTGTGTGGTGGGTCTCAATCAGCGCTGTGATGTATCCATTAGAATAGACAGCAGAGACCCTGACGACGCTAAGCATGTTTGCTGTGTCTATAACTACATAACCACGGGTGGAGCTTGAGCCGCTCGATGAACTGTTGATCGATGTCCACGTATCACCAGCATCATCTGAATAGTAGCAGCTCAGGGCGGATGTGATGAGCATCAGCCGGCCACCCTTGATCTCTATGATGGCAGATGGGTAGCCTGTGCCGACTGCCACAGGGGTTTCCCAATTGCCAGTTGAGAGTGTCCGCCGCTGGGTGTAGGTGGTTGTTGTGTTTGATGATGTGCCCGCGTACTTGTCAACGTAGACGATGTGGGCATTCCCTACCGAGGATGTGAGCGCGTTGAGCCATGCCCTGGGCAGAAGCTCACTGTCAGAGCCCGCGTCAATGACATCAGCAGCGGTCACAGAGTTGTAGCCCACCCATCCACGGTATTGATCATCAGCCTCTGTGGTCAGCTTCCAGGCGTGCCGAGCTCCACGATCGCCCTCGATGGGGTAGCCCGGTGAAATGGTCTTGATCGCATATGCGTCAGAGCCAGTGGGGTTGCCCGTTGCCCTGAGGGTCATGTATCCATTGCGAGACACCACAGTTGGCTGCCCCACCTTGACCGCGCCTTCTTGGCCTGTTGGGGTAAATGTAAGCGTATCCGACTGAAACCGATCATCAGGAATCAGGATCCCTCGGGCTGTGCTTTTAGAAGTGATGGGCATTACCTAACCTCGAAACGGATTCTGCCGGCCTGTGGCGGCCCCACGTCCGAACATCTTATTGATAGATCCGCCCCTCTTGAGAGAGTCAGACATTACGGTATCAAGCACCCTGTGACGGTACACCTGATTGATAACAACAGGGGCAGCACCTGGCCCGCCTGCCCCGTTGAGAGCTCTTACCCCAGCTTCACCGCCAATAGCGTTCACACCTTGCTTAGTGAGTAGCGCCTCTCCGACCCTGGCCTTAACCATGGCTTCATCAGGTTTAACCACTCCACCGAGGTGATAGCTAGGCGGCTCTTGGCTCTCAATCATGGCCACCTGTGTTCCACCAAGTGCAGCCATACCAGCGGCAGCAAGTGAGCCGCCGATCGGACCAAGCTGGGAATATGCCATCATGATTGATGTAGCTGTCGCCATCATTGTATTAGCAATTTGCATGTTTTGCTGCACTCTAAACGCTTCTTGAATTTCTTTGTTCTTGATCTTCTTGACCTTGGCCTCATATTCCTCATTAGCTAACAGCCTATTTTCAAGAACCGCTTTATCTGCCTCGAGCTGTATTTTTACGCCTTCGTCTGTAGTTGTTCTGATCTTCTCATCAATATCAGCGATCCGATCTTGGATAGCCTCACGGCGCTTGTCTATCTTTTTGAATATCTTGTCTGCGTCTTTTTGCAGCTTGTCAAGCTCCATGCTCGCTAAGTTTTCACCGGCTTGACCAAAGCTTTGAGCCATTGATATAGCCCCGGAGCCAATCTTTTTGAGCTGCTCTACGTTCTCAGCAGCGGCTGTATTCTCAATGCTCTGCTTGACTTTATCCATAGCGCTGGCGAGGTTTTCTGCGTCGCCTGTGCCTTTAGCAAGCTCAGAATTAAGATCGGCAAGCATAATCTTTAGATGGTCAGATTTAGTCGATACGTCAGTCAAAGCTGCTGCTTTATCAAGTAAGGCTTGCCGACTTTTTTGACTTTCTTCGTCGGTCTCTCTCATCGCGTCTGAAATCTCTTTCAGCATGTCTGCTGCTTCAGCAGCGCTCAATTTTCCAATCGCGTCATTAAGCTTAGCGATGCTCGGAGCCAGACGGGCTGCAGCTGGGGCGCTCGCGTCTGCTGCTACCTGCAGCTCTGCAAGCTGATCCGCCATCTGTTCGATCTGGCTTCTATCGTCTGGGATCAAGCCCTCTGCAGTCTTGATCAGTTCATCGATCGCGTCTGTGGTCTGCTTGGTGCTCTTCGTGGCTGTCTTCTGCGCTGCCTTGTTCTTATTGTTCTGAACGATTGTAGCCGCGTAGGTATCTGCTAACTCTGCCTGCTTATTCTTCAGGCCTTGAACTTTATTAGCTGCCTGCGTTATCGCTGCCTGCATTGCTGGGCCGTGAGCTTTCATAAACTCTTGAGCCTTCTGGTTAGCCATCAGCTCATTAACAGTCATCCCTTCGAGTGTGGTCGTCCATTCTTTGCCGTTCTCTGCCAGATTTTTTTGTGCTGCTGCCAGTTCTTCCTGGGCTGTCTTCATGTCCGAAGCTACAGCCGCATTAGCCCGCATTTCTGCGGTGTGGCGTGCTATCTCTTCTGCGCTCTTCTTGCCCTGAGCTGCGAGCAGATCAAATTTGGCATCCGCTATGCTGTCATCAAGTCGGCCAAACATCTCAGCCATCGCTGCGGCTGCCTCGGAGGAGGCTTGCATCTGTTCTTCTGCAGCCTTGAGATCCTTACTGGCTTTAAGATACATCCCGCCCAGGGCTGCTACAGCAGCAGTGACCAGAGCGAGCGGCCCCATGCCTGCAATCATCAAGCGGCTCAGACCCTCTACACTGCCAGCAAGCTCACCCACCACAAAGAACGCTTTCTCTGCTTTAGGACTGACAAGTCCAACAGCAGAACCAAAGCCCTTGATCGCTGAGTCTGCCTCACCTGTTGTATCTGATAGACTTTTTAGCTTGCCATTAAGATCACCAACAGCACCACCGGCACCGCCAGCGCCATCTCTCGATTTTTTCCAAGCCTTCTCGGCTGCTTTGGCCGCTTTCTCTGCTGCCTTCTCGGCGCTCTTAAACTGCTTCTCAAGAGCCTTAACCATGGCCTTAGCTTCTTTCGTCGTCACCTCTGGCATCTTGGCCAGTTGCTGCGTCAAGTTACTCAGGTCAGCTCTAAAGCTTAGATCGATTGATCCGCGTGCGGCCATCTTACTTGCCCTCCAACATTCGTCGCTGAGCCTCAGCGAGCTCTGGGATTAAACGCTTAGAGCGTTTCCTCATCGGCTTACCTATCAGCTCACGCCAGTAGAACTTGCGAGATGGGTAGGGCTCGCGCGCCATGTATAGATAGCGGCCCTTTCTCGGATGGTTCTGGGCTGGGTTCAGTAGCGCTACGGCAATGCTTAGGCTGTTCTTGCTTGGATCTATAAAGGTCTGCCAGCGAAAATTGCGCTGTGAGAATCCAGTAGACGCCCAGCCCTTAGGGTTAAACCCTTGCTTTCTCTTTCTACGGTTGCCGCCTCGATTAGCCTTAGTGGGCTTAGGCCACTCCTGTCTGACGCTTGCGTAGATCTCCCGCATGGCATCCTCAAGCGGCCTGCGTAGCGCCTTAGTAGAATGCTTGACCACACGATCCAGCATCGTATTAGTGCCCGTCAGATCTATAGAGGCTTTGCCTGTGCCTACTCTTATTCTAGATGCTGCCACCTTAACCCCCAAGCCAGAAGGACTCAGCATCAGCGCTGGCTGCCTTGACCCGCTTAGAGAGCTGACCCGCCCGGGTTAGCTTCTTCTTCTGCTCTGGTCTGTTTACGGCAAGCACTGCGATCCGCTCCTCGGTAGTTAGGCGGTAGAACCAATGTGGATCCCCCGCATGTTTTAACCCCAGGAGAACCGCTAAGCGGTCTGCGGATCCTCGTGGGGAGCGGTAAAATTTGCTTTCTTTGCTACGTCTGTCTCACGAGGAAACAAGCTCTCACAGACTGCGGTAAAACACTTCACCGATGCGTCTATGACCTCCTGTCGATCAAGACCTTTAGCGATAGCAGCCGAGTACACCCGCCCGCCGTACTTGACTAGATCTAAGTCGAGCTCCTCGTACAGATCGACCCCTCCAAGCCCGAGAGCTGGGACACAGAGACCAAGAGCCCCCACTAGCGCACGCTGCTGCCTGCGCGGGTGCTTAGCCTCTGCGCCATACCCGATGGCGATGTCCTCCCGCTCTGCAAACGGTGGAAGCTCTACCGTGTATTGCTTGCCGCTTAGATCCACAATTACTTTATCTGCCTGCATGGTTGTCCTTCCTCAGGTTGATCAAGTGAGAGTAATATCGCCGTAGCAGGTAAAGCTAACAGACATGCTGTTAGGGTCACCCTCAGCCATATCGACTGAGCACACGCAATCGTCGAGTACAATCGTGTGATCGTCGCCGCCTGAGTGATCGCTCTCCTCAACGGTGAGCGTCAGCTTCACTGCGTAGACTTCAGCGGTCGCACCAAGAGTAGAGACGGCAAGAGCGTGTGACCCCTTCTTGAGCATCAGATCTGCAGCAGTCGAGTAGCCTGCATCAGTTACGTCAGTCATATGCATCGAGAACGACCCACTGGGGAAGCTCACATTCGTGTGACGGATAGAGGCCAGGTCTCCGCGATCTAGGTAGGTCGCCAGCTCCTTCTGTCCTGCTACGAGCCCTGAGATGCTAAAGTCTCCAGCCTCGTACTGCACTGTATGTGTAGCGGGTGATCCTGCGCCATCGGCAATTGAGAGCGACCCGTCCCGGAAATTTTTGACTACTGTTGAGTGGCTCATCGTTTAGCCCTCCTTGGTGGTGGTGGTTTTTAGTTTAGCTTTGCCAGCTGGCTTGGCTTTGGTTTTGGTAATCTTAGCAGGTTGCACGCTGTTGTGCGCCGTCAATGCTGACAAGCACTCAGCTCGGCGCTTTGGATCTACAAAGCTCTTGATATGGTGGCTAGCTACTTCAGCATCAGCCCAGCCTGGGGCGTGCATATTGAGGAAGGCTTTAGCGGTTTTTTTGTCCATGTTTAGTCCAGGTCCAGAATGTGTAGAGCTGTGAATTCGATCTCGCCTATGATCCACTCACCGGCCGGATCTACTTCTCTCATAACGACACCAGCAAAAGAGATAGAGGCATCAGCCCTGAGAGCTGTTGACTCTGCCATAACAGCTTTAATGATCTCAGCCTCCGCATCAAGGCTCTCATCGTAGCTGGCCACCTGATCTTTAGGCTTCACTCTGATGCAGTAGGTGACACCCAAAGCGGTGTTACACACAGCGCCGTCTGCTGTCTTCTGCCGCCTGTTAGGCACGGGCTCTGTACGTGGCACACCCACAGCAAAGCGCTTGTGAAGCACTGAAGCAGGATCGCGGCCGAAGACATTATAGGGATGCTTGGCAGGACTAAAGCCCGTCACTGCGTCGATAGCAGTCTCTACGCGTTGCCTGAGGCTCTTTACTGTGGCAGCCATCAGCGGCCTCCCCAGCGGCCCCTGGGTGCGTTGCTGAGGTAGATGACAGGCTCTGCCGCTGTGCGCTTGCCCTGTCCGTCTGGGCGCCCGTCATGGTCGCTGTCATAGCGGAATGTCAGAGAACGAAAAGCGCTGGCTGCTGTCTTCTTGTGGCTCTCTGCCAGATCAAGATAACGGCCCTCCCCTATTGAGCTTGCAAAGTCTCTAAAGATCAGAGAGAGCGTTGTCTCGAGATGGATCTCTCTCAATGCCCATGGGTCTAGAATCAGGTAGGGAAAGCGCCCACGCCCTACGAGACGCCCGATGATCTGACGCCAGGCCTCATCTATGGGCTCTTGGTAGCTTGTGACATCTGACGGCCTGAGGTCATCAAGATCAGAATAGCAAGCAGTCAGATCTACGTCTGTCACTACTGGGAACAATGCCCGCAGAACCAGAGAGCCAGACCGTCTAAAGGTCCGGGTTACTCCAGCCGGTGAAGTCAGAGCCCACTCGAGCTGCCAGCCCTCGCCAACTGGTGTAGTGCTTGGAATGACAGAAGCTGGGATCGTATAGTGCGCTACATCGCCCGTGATTGTGATCGCTTGCGCGTCTACAACTGCCAGCCCTGACGCATCGTAAAGCGTAAAGGTGCCAGAAGCAGGAGCTTGCAAGACTCCTTCTCTGTACACCTCAAGCTTGACGGCCTGAGCTTTGCCCCTCTCCATATATTCTGGAAAGGGGATCCGAGCCGTGAACGGTTGTTCATAATCTGAGGCTGGCATCTGCCTACCCTTTGCTCAAAGGTTTAGGCAGTTTGACCCTTGATTGCTACCCAGGCGCCACCGATGCGAGCATAGACAGCGTCGTCACCGTTAGTGGCGTTAGTACGCAAGTAGATTGAGCCGTTAGCCTCAGTGGCTGATGGCGCGCCAGCTCCTGCAGTAATTGTAGGAGTAGAGCTGTCGGCCTCAGTGGCTGAGGTGCGGACACCCACTCCAACTGATGCAACGGGCTTGCGATAACGGTATGCAAATTTAGAAGCCATTGAGATCCCCAATGCAGCAGAGCTGCGGCTTATCTGTTGTTGTTTTCCCGCTCATTGCGGATGAATGATTTTCTGACCCGTTCTCTAACAGCGGCCCTGTCTACAGTCTGACCGTTATTACGCTGGGAGTCAATGATCCTGGCGGTCATTTGGTCAATGTTCTCGCGCGTCTTTTGTTCTTTGCTCATTGTGCGGCCTTCTTGGCACGGGTGCGCTTTGGATTAGTCTTTCCAGTGAGCTCAGCTGCAGCCTCTCTGGCTCCAGTGATCAGAGCTTGTGCCTCATCAATCTTAGCCTTGACTGTAGGTATGTGAATGTCTTTGGCGTTCCGATCTATCTGCTTTTGATAGCTATCCAAAACACCTACGAGCACCTCAGGAATTGGCGCAGAAATTAGCCCATCCTCTACAAGGCTGCGCCTAAAGTCGTTGTACCCTTCTGCGTCATGACGCACCACAAGCCGCCGACCTGCCTTTATAGGCTTATCCCAGGTCAGATAGTAGCTGTATCCGCGCTTGCATGGATACCGCATAATGTAGCCAAGCTCACGGCTCAGAATAGTCCAGCCTCGGTCTTGGTATCCCATCCGCGCCTGGCTATCATCAGCGCCGCCCTTGCCGCCTCTGACGCCATTGACGCCAGGTTTGATGAGTAGCCGCTTGAGCACTGGCAGCCACTCCCAGCCGCCGTCGTCCCGCTTTACGGGTTCCCAGCCTTCTGGGTTGTGCATCAGATAGAAATTAGCCCGGGGCATCTCGGGTAGAATGTTTGCCCCTGGTGTGGTGCTGGCTGCTGCGCCGCTTACCACTGTTCCCATAGATCCGAAATCATGCGCCATGTGTTTGTCCTTCCTTATATAAAACGGGAGCCCCAAGGGGGAGTGGCCCCGAGGAAGGACGGACGAAACCGCCACCCCTCGGGGCACCCTAAAGTGCTCATGTAGTGGAGAGCAGACCGACGCCCATACCATCCTGGATGATAGAGCAACCGACGTAATAGTGGCCTACAACCTCGGTTAATGCCTTACTGGCGTCTCGCTGAAACTCAACCACAACTGGTGAAGCTGCAGGCCGCATTGTAGCGCCCTGGCTGATCATTGGTGCTGCCTCTGCGTATCCAAGGCAACCCTCAGCCCACATGCCGCCATCGTAGCCGCCGCCTGTGTCATCAAGCTGGTTGCTAGTGAAGATGTCAACACCAGCAAACATGCCAGCGTATCCTGCACCCTTTACAGCCAGCATCTCTTGAGTAGCAGGCACGAATTGGATCGCTCCGGCCTCAGCTCTGATGCTGCTCTGAAGCTGGCCCAATTGGAATGGGTTGATCAAAGCGTAGGTCGAGCCAGTGTTACCAGCAGACTGCAGAGTAGAGATGGCGTCAAACCAGTTGTCCACACTGAGCTCAGTAGTCTTAGCACCCTTATCGGTACCGAAGGCACCGATTGCATTACCTACAAGAGCCATGAACAGCTGCTCAGCTTCGCCGACCATCGAGGAAGCCAGACGATCTACGGAGATGTCTGAACCTGGGAGGCCTGTGAGCTCGGCGAGATCCCCGAGATCCCGGCGGAGGCTGTAGCGTGCGACGGCTAGACTCACGCTGGCGTCGGTGAGCGCGGTCTCTGACACGTCAGTATCTTCATCAGCAGTGACAGCGAACTTGTCATAGCCGTCGAGGCCTGCGATTCGGATAGTGAGTGTGTCTGAGCCGCGGCCATTGATTAGGCCATAGCTGCGGACAGCTCCGCTGTTACGGATGGATGAGCGATCGGCAAGCTTGAGTGCGATCTCTTGGTCAAGGACTGCTGCGAGACGAAGATCGGTCTCAAGTCCGGAATGCTTAATTGTCATGATGTACCCCTAAAAAGGAACGGTTTATTGATTGTGGTTTTCTGCCGTTCCGCTTTTTACAGGTGCGACCTGCGGCCTCAGTGAAAGTCTATCTAAGTCAACGCTGTTGCGTCAAGCCCGCAATGAGTGTGTCTCTATGCGCTTTGTATTCATCGATCGACATGTTCGATATGTCAGATGCAGACGGCAGAGCTCGAGCAGGAGGCGTTGCGACTGCGCCCACATTGGCAGAAGCCACGGGTGCAGGTGCTGCGCCGTTTAGGATTGGATTGGCCGGAACCACTTCAGCCGGTGTAGCTGCTGCTGCTGCTGGCGGTGCTGCTTGCGGTGTAGCCTCGAGCGGTGCGCCCGCTGGTGCGCTGCTGCCAAGCAGTGCAGATACAGCCTTAGGCAGTGCGTCTTTATTGCTGAGCCACTCAGCAAGCGCTGTGCCCTCAGGTGCTCTGCGCTCGTAGATAGCCAGGAGATCTGCCACGTCTTCGGCATCCGTGATCCCGTGTCTATAGACATCGAGCTGTCTGGTGTGATTGGTAGACAAGCTCTGCGCGTGGTTGCGTGCTTCTGTCAGCTCTGCTGTCAGCGCCTCAACTGTCTCAGCCTTGATGCGGAATACCTCTGTCTCCTTCTTAAAGGCCTCAAGCTGTGCGAGCGCTTCCCGCTTATCTGCTGCCATCTTGCTTAGTCTTTCTTCAGGCACGAAGCCTGCTACATCCTTGCTACAGTGTGGACATGAAACGCCCATAGTTAGTCCTTCCTATTGTTGTATTGATGGCTTGAAACCTAGACCGACCTTGCCCATAATGCGGACTGCAGCGGCTGGCGGAATACCAAAGAATTCGATCAGCATGTTTAGGCCCGTGTCCCGTGGCAGCCTTGATGAGGCTACAGCCTCCACGATGCCTTGAGCTGCTGTGACTTGCGCGCCATTGAGAACCACACGATCGCCAATGTCTGTGATGTTCCCCTCTGCGTCTACCTCTGGAGCCTCGCCCATTGGTAGCGCAGCAGCGCCGCCCATGCCTGCCATGCCCGGGAGCTGTGGCGTAGGCGCGATCAGCTCTTCTGTCTGGATACGCTGCAGCGCTTCTATAGACCTTGCACGGCTCAGACCTGGGTGCAGCTCCATATACGCGTCGACCTTGGACATGATACCGGCCTGGACCTTCTCAATCAGATCCTTGCGTAGACCGTCTCGCTCCTGCTCGCTAAGTGGGATCGACTGATATCGGATCGTGTAGCCCTTTTCAGGTACGCTGAGGCCTGCCATCCTGTTGAGCATCTTAGCGCTGATACTCAAGAGCTCTAAATCTCCAGACCTAAACATCGGCTCAAATTTGCGCTGAGCTTGCCGCTTGCCGCTGTTCGTTATGCTAATGGCGTAGCCGCTTCGTGCTGTGCCTCCTAAGCGCTGCAGATCTGCAGGTGAGACACCAGCGAACTCCGCTACTCGCTGCTCATAGCTACTGATAGCCTCAAGCATCTTAGACACGTCAGACCCAGGCGCAAACTGTCCCAGCTGCGGCTGGAGATCACCGTCTGCACTGAACATCAAGATAGAAGCTGGATCGGTGCTGATCGCTCTGCGGTTGCTGTTGTTGTTTCCATCCTCAAGGCCCATGCCCATAGGCATTGCCCCGATGCAATACCGCTGAGGCCAAGAAGCATCACGCAATGTATGACCGAACATCGAATAGAACACAGCACAGTTGAGGCTGCCGTAGACACACTCTGAGCCCTCATAGGCATCGAATAGCGCACCTGTCTTCTCTGCGTGGTAGAGCACTCCAGGTATGAAGGGCTTGCCTGCTGCATCTCGATATGGGTAGGCCTCTCCGCTGCGCTCTGCTCCGAGATACGCGACGGTCAGATCTACATTAGCCTTGCCCGCGTGATCAGTATTGAGGATCCGCTCTACTGGGTTGGCCTCGTCTCTGATGTCCAGCTCATGCCAGGTCCAGATGATCTCGCGCGTCTCTGGGTGTTCTCTGAGCCTCAGCTCTCTAATAAACACTGGCACGTCTGGGCGCTCAGCATCTGCCAGAGCAATGATACGGTTGGGCGCTACAGGCCTGTAAATAAGCTCACCGTCTGCAGTGGCGTTAATAGCCATGTAGAATTCACGGCAGCCAATCACGTTGGCAGCGAAGCGTGGCATCATGGCCCACAGGCCTGAAGCGTCTACAGCCTTGATGAGCTCAAGCCCGATGTCGTTACCCTCAAGGTGATCGACTACAGGTGCGCGGTCATACATCACGCTGAGCTGCTTGGTCACTGATCGAAAGATGTTCGAGCTCAGATCAGGAGTGCCCCAAGCTGCCTGCCTACTCGGGTCTACGTGAAGTGCTACCGCGTGCTCGAGGTCATCCTCCCAGCGTCCGATGAGCATCCTAAGGCGTAAACCAGAATGCTCCCACCGCCGTGCGTCCTCGGCTGTGGGTGCTGCTGGTGGATGTGGTGTTGCGCGTGTGAGACTTAGGCCCATGATAATCCTGCCCTATCTTAATACATTTTTAGTTTGCTTGGAGCATATAGTCTACGGGTGATTAACTCAACAGCTCCATAGCGAAGTGCGTCGATCGCGTGTTTGTATTCGTTATCAACAAAAGTGAAGTGCTCTACACTCTTGATGAGCTGCTTACACCTAGGGTCTACGAAGAACCCTTTGTGGATCATTACCTCATTCAAGATGCTGCAGCCCTCGTACACTGAACCGCGCGGCTTGTGTGCAGTTCTGATAGTGAACGGTAGCGATCCTGCGCCTATGCCGAGCTCATTCTCAAAGGCACGCATCAGCCTATTGTTTCCCATCTTCCCGCCATATCGCTTGCCGCCATACTTCCTGTCGCCTACCCATCTGTCTACGCTGTGGTAGTTCATGCCCTGGCGTCTGAGCATGGCAAGCATTCCGCGTGCGTGCTGTTCTGGGTCTACAGCTTCACCGCCGCTGGTGTACTCATCAAGCACCCAGATCCGAGGATGTCGGCCTGACTTATCAACAGCCACTAAGATAGCTACTTGTGACCCAGCGTCAGCTCCGTGGTCAATGCCCACACCGATCTGCACCTTGACACCTGCTGGCGGCTTATCGTGGCAGACCATCGAAGAATCAAAGGCCTCGAACGTGCGGCCCTCTGTTGGCCCGTTCCACTCACCCAGCAGCCGCTGCGGTCTGTCCATCGGCAGATAACGCGCGGCCACATCATCTATCTGTTCCTGGGTAAGCATAGGAAGCCCGCCCTCAGGTGTGACGTTCTCAACTGTCAGCGGGGCTGGGTGATCCTTAATCATGCCCGCCTCACATAGATCCTGCAGCCATCCGCAAGGTCTGCCAACTGGCGTCATAGTCAGCCCTACTCCTCCAAGGTTGCCAGCTCTGAGCACACGCGCGGACAGCTCACCCCAGATAGCCCGTGGTGGTGGTTCATCGATTCCAACAAAGCTGATAGTGGCTGAGGCCACACCCAGTGAGCCCTGGTTAGTCGTTTTGATGCGGAGCCTGCTGCCGTTCTTAAAAGCGATAATTGGAACCTTGCCCCTGAAACCTCGGCCTGGGTTGTACTCCGTATCAGGGTGTATGAGGTCTTTAGGTAGCACTTCCCAGATTTTATCTTGGAGGCTCAAGGATTGCTCCCAGCTATGGCACACCAGCCAGCATTCTGTGGGCGCTGGTGGTACCTCGATGTATGGGTGCTCACCCATGCAGCGCCAGACGAGCTCAGCACATTGAGCGTAGCTCTTGCCCACCTGATTGCCGCCTCTCATGAGCTTAAACCGGCTCTGGTCTTGCAGATACGCGAGCTGAGGCGGAGTGAATCGAGCAAACTCAAGCGGCCTGGTCTTTGCCCGCTCCTGCATACTCTGCAGGCCTCGCGCTAAAGCGTTGAGATTCAACGACCACCCCGGGTTTTTGTGCCTGTAATTTTCAAACTGGCATCTCGATCATCATGGGGGGGTGTATCTAATCTAACGACATTGCGTGCCCGGACTGCTCCGAGTGTGGCGGACAGTTGATCCTGTAGTGACGCTGGGAGCTCAAGCACCACGCCCTGAATAAACTGTAGCAACTGCGTGGAGTCCATGGCCTCGAGTGGGTCTGCCTCTTCTCGCCTGCACTGCTCAAGCTCCTCTTGTGTCTGCATCTCTATCTTGTGCAGCTGGGCCAGAGCTGTGACTCTGCCCGTGTGGCGGCACATCTCGATGTCACCCCTGAGCTCTGCCAGCTTCTGCTGCTTGTACTCGACTGTGGACAATTCGTGCAAAGCTGAAGCCGCCCGCTTAGCCTTCTGAGCCGCGCGCTTTGCTGCCTGTTGACGCTTAGCCATCACCCCGTGCGGTGCTCGCGTCTTTGCTTTGGATTTCTTGTCTTTATCTTCTGCCATTGTTCAAATTATTGGGATTATTTGGCGGAGAGCGAAAAAAAAAGGAGGCCCACTAAC
>Ga0098061_1000161_pt1 | contig 29077 bp, 46 predicted proteins | sample 22_taG_FD_92579 | JGI IMG/M metagenome (GOLD analysis project Ga0098061, IMG submission 92579) | Marine viral communities from the Subarctic Pacific Ocean - 22_ETSP_OMZ_AT15343 metaG | ecosystem: Environmental > Aquatic > Marine > Oceanic | place: Subarctic Pacific Ocean | collected 2015-01-20
ACAAAGGAACACAGAGAGGCTCAGATAGTTAAGGTTTATTGGTTTGGGAATAAGAGAACAGAGTGGCTTTCGTTTACGTCGCTTAAGGCCGAGGATGCACCAAGCTTGGTCATGAAAGTGGACAAAAACAAAATATATGAAAAAAAAAGATAAATGAAATAAGGAAGGGTTGTGAAAAACTGGCCAAGAAAATTTAAGAATTTGGAGGGCATGTGCCCCAATTAGCCGACTGTTTAGCAGTGAATAGTCCATGTAAGGAACTAATTCATTATATGGAGGTTTTATGAACATGTCTGATGACAATCCAGCAAGCGGCAGCTTAGGGCCGACTCACAACGAGTTGCTGGAGAACATTATCGATAGCATCATCTCCATAGCGGACGAAACGTCTAAGACATCCACTAAGCCACCGCAAGAGTATTATCGTATTAAAGGTTCAGGGTCTGACCTTTGGCTTTACCATCCCCAGCATAGGACCTGCCTGCCCGTCGCACGCGGGAGCGAAGTCCTCGTATTAAATAAAGTTGATGAGAGAGGCCGAGTTCTTTGCGCAACCCAAAGCGATTATTTTTGGGTTGACCCTAACGAATTGGTTAGAATAGGTTATAATTGAATAGCATTAAGACTTATGAACTATTTAACATTAGACCTTCATGGGATTCTCCATGATGAAGTGAACCGCACTGTGTTCAACTTTGTGTTTAGCAATAGCCAAAATATTCCATTGCGTGTTGTCACTGGCAATTCGAATAGAATGAGAGATATCGCTATCAAAGCGGTTGAAGAACTTGGATATTCTTGGCATCACGAACATTGGATTGAATCTGGTGCGATTATTATAACATGAAAAGGAAACACACTATGTTGCCCGAAGAGCGTATGCTTGAAGACTTTCGTTCATTTGTCAAGTGGGGCATCTTATCTGGCATTCTTTATTGGGCATTTGGGTCGGAATTTACCACAATCATCTTTTTAGCCGTTATTGCACACCGTTTAGGGCCAAGATAGGGAAAAAAAATTTACTTCCGAATTTTCGCGGGACTATTTATTAATGAAAAATTTGGCGCGTTGGCGCCGCAAGGAGAAATATTATGCAAATCACAAAATCTCATCTCAAGAGAATTATCTTGGAAGAGCTTCAACACTTCGATGAAGGTGTTTATCAACATGACTCTGGACGGCCTGAACTGGCTATGGTCGGCGCCGAGGGCAGCCCAACAGAACCCGATGATGCCGAGACTGCCATCTCTTTGCTAAAGGCGATAATGGTTGAATATGAGAGTGCGGGACAAATCTCCCCTGAGACACTTGAATCAATTAATGCATTTGTGAGCACTAGCGAGCCTGAGCGATTCGCCACTCCATCTGATAACCAATCTGCAGTCGTTCCTCCCACTGATGGCGAGGTTGAGGCATAAATATGAACATTAAAGCTCTGAAAAATTTAATCGCGGAAGTTCGGCGTGAGCAAGTGAATGAATTTCGTAAATATCCCGATGAAGAAAAGCCTTCAAACCTCAAAATCGGCGAAGACGCAATGACAAGTTACCTTGGCAAAAAGCAAGATAACACAACTGGTGAGTTTGAGCGCTCTGCTCATGATGACGAATATGAACCTTCTTTGACTGCGGAAGAAAAAGCCCAGCTTTATGATGCGATGATGCAGAATGTAAAAATTGTTCTTGAGAAGTGGAAAGAGAGAGACCCCAACACGATGGCTGGGCGCTACTTTCATGATCTCCTTCACTTGGTAAAGAGTTATGATCCTCATTGGTTTCCTGCGAATAGCAACGATTTTGAAGCTCAACCCTTCGATCCACGACAAAATTATTAACTTTCCCCGGCCCTGTCCCGGTTTGGCCCCTATATAAAAATGAGGGTTTGCTTATCTGATGTGGTATACTGGTTCTGGCAATGTTATCGAGTATGAGCAGATCGTTACGCTTGTAAAAGAACATTCTCGTAATAATGGTTCTGTTTTTATTGGGACCGATAGCTTTTTAAAAAGTGACTCATGTGTGTTTTCAACTGCGATTTGTCTTCATGGTGCTGATGGCCAGCGAGGAGGGAGATACTTCATAAGACGAAACAAGCTCAAGAGCGGCCATATACCCTTAGCAGCAAGGATGACCGAGGAAGTGCATAGATCAGTCGAAGCAGGAATGAAGTTGGTGGAGCAAGGTGTGAATGTTCGAATCGAAATCCACATTGATGTCAGTGGCCCAAACGCCAGTGCAGCAACAAGCAAATATTCAGACATGCTTACTGGGTATGCTAAAGGAGCAGGCTTTGATGCAAAGGTTAAGCCCAATTCATGGGCGTCTTCTGCAATAGCTGACAAACATTCTAAATGATGCAAATTGGAGATATAGTGGTTTTTACTCTTATGTATTTCCACACTAACTCGACTAAATTTGATGACTCTGCTCCTTGGGGGCTCTTGATTTATTTAAACGAGCTTACGTCCACCGCTAAGGTGCTGACGAAAGAAGGAAAGATTATCGTTGTGAACATGGATGATCTCATGCTCTATAGTGAATATAGAATGATTAGTGATATGTATGAGGCTTGGAAATAAACACTTGCATGTTCATTAGAAATGTGTTATAATATTATATATTGTTTGGAGGTCTCTTGAAGGGCAAGACAATTCTCTTTTTCCATGGTCTGGAATCTTCACCGTTGAGCGAAAAGGCCAAGTTTCTGGCAACAACGGGGCACCATATAGTCACGCCATGGCTGCCATCGGACGATTGGGAGGAGGCTCTAAAGGTTGCTCAAGAATGTGTCGATGCATATAAGCCAGATATAATTGTTGGCTCGTCAAGAGGTGGAGCCGTGGCTTTGAACATCAAAAATGAAAAGAAAAACTCTGTTCTGATCCTGATCGCTCCCGCGTGGAGAAAATATGGAAATGCCTTCAAGACAAGTCCCAAAACAACAATTCTTCATTCGAAAAAGGATCAAATCATCCCATATACAGATTCAGCAAGGCTTGCGGCCAAATCGGGTTGCAACTTGCATGAAGTTGGTTCTTCCCATCGCATGAATGAGGGTGATGTGTATGAAATGATTGAAAAATTAATTAGAGAATAGTTATATTATGATTAGTAAAATAAAAAAAGGCGTGGAAGTCGGCCAACATATCGCTCTTTGTTTCACAATTATGGGAGCATTTGGAGCTTATATGGTCCATCAGCGGATAGCCTATAACAACTCCCCTCGTTATCATGACTGGAATTAAAGATAAGAATTTTCCACTTGGCTCGGTGACAAAAAACAAGTTTTCAATAGGAGATCTTGTCTCGTGGAACACTTTGTCTGCAAGAAATCGGCCCCAAGAGCCAGATTATGGAATAATTTCTGAATTTTCTTCTGATCTAAAAGGTGGTCGAGAAGTTCTTATGGCTGTTATCGTGCCATTGAACAGTAAAAGGTCCGTTCCACCACAGTCCGTGCCATTGATTTGCCTAAAGATCGTCTCAAAAGTTGGCGAAGGGCTCAAAAATGGCAAAAATTAAGGTTGGTGACCTTGTAATTTTGAAGAATTGGGCAGGCTACGAACGTGAATGTCTTGACAAGGCGTTAACAGATCCCTGCGTTGGCCTTGTTTTGGATCTTGGACAAGAAGATAGCGGTGGCAACCACATGGTGCTCCTATATTGGCGAGCAACAGGCAAAAAAAAGTGGGAGTTTAGCAACAATTTGCTTGTTTACTCATACTGTATCGAATAGTGCTTCTCCAAACTAGTTATAACAGGGCAATGTGGCCCTAATATGAGGAGACTTGCTATGAAGATCGACATTTCTGCCATGTGGCAACAAATTTTAGAAGAAAAATATTATTCCAAACCCAAATTTGAGCGTCCAGCGTTGCAACTTTCCTTGGAACCTCAAAATTTACCAAAAAAAGAGAAAAGTATCGAAGAAAAAGAAGAAAAAGAGCCCCGAGGGTTCGAAATTATCGATTTTACTATTTAAATTGACAATTCTCTTTTGTCGCCGCTCTTTTATAGGGCGGCGATTTTTTTAAATACTATTTATATGTATGAGTATTGTTGACCATATTGCTATTGTCGTGGGTGACCTCGATGAAGCAGAAACATGGTATACAGAGCATTTGGGTGGGGAAATCACCCATCGGGAAGATACTTATTATCGTCTAAAGCTTGAGAACACAAATATTGCCCTTATTAAAGATGAAAAATACCACCCACACATCGGAATCCTCGCAGAAATTGAAGAATTTCCAGATAATGCAAGAAGAGTTGTCCATCGCGACGGAACAGTCGGCGCATATGTCTCTGATCCGTGGAATAATTACATTGAATTCATCTGTTATAGCGGAGACTGCAAGGAAAAGTTTTTAAATGAATCATAAGAGCAATAAAATTAATAAATTTCTTCTTGAGCAAGAATCAGCCCTTAACAACTCTCTTGAAGAAAAATGGTGGCCATTTAAGAAGCGAGAAGCTGCAGCAGAGGAATCCGAAGAGGAAAAGTCAGAATATTCACAAGCTGGACTCTTGACCAAGGGCAAGGCAAGGCAAAACTCTGGAAAAGTTAAAAAACACTTGTCCACTGCAATTGTCTCGATGATGCACGGACTCATGGTTAAGCTTATCGAGCAAGGGGTCGTTACTAAAATAATTCGTCCGCCAGACGGACAAGAGGAACATCTCGGGACATATCTTATCCGAAGAATGGATCTCCAAAACCATGCACCGCCTTGGCTTGAGTTAAAAAAGCCAGAAGATTACGCAAGGCTGCAACCTTATTTCAAAAAATGGGCAGCCTCTTACCTTGGCAGAAACTATAAAAAGGACTTTTATCTTGAAATAGCCTCTGCTCCCGGCCCAATTTACGTCAACAGGGGCAGGGAACTCAATCCAGCGCTCCAAAATGCTCAAGAAGCGGTGCTGAAAGGTATTGAGCGCTTGTTCGACAAAGCTTTGGCACAAATGCTAAGAGATAATGGCGATGAGGCCGGGGCTAATTTAATGGCACTGTCCTCCAACACCAAAACAACTCTTGCAGGTTTGGATGATGCGAACACTTCATTAAGTGATGTTTTGACCCATTGGGCGGGAATTTTGACGCGGGAAGAGCAAAAAGATCTTGCAGAATATCTCGTCAATAGAAGAAGCGAGGGAGAAGAAGAAGAAGACGAGCCACGCGACGGCGACGACGGCGGATCGGACACCCCGATCCTTGACAGTCTTGAAGAGGCCGAATCGGGCGAGGAGCCCAATAAAGGCCGAGTGGAACAGTTTTTAAAATATGCTCTGCCTATCGCCGACGCTGGAGTCAATGCTGACGATTTAGAAAAATTCGTAGCTTGGAAAGAAAATGAGTTGCCCCGCATTATGCAAGAATTGGGAGAAGAGGCGTCAGATTCCGATGCCGAGGGGTCAGACGAGGAGAAACTGAAAAAATGGACAGAACAATTTATATCTGCCTTTGAACAGCTTGGGACCAGCAAGAGTTACGAAGACGCTGGTGAACTCACCAAGGCCATGGATAATGCACTGGCTTCTGGTCTCCCCGAAGGTAAGCAAGCTTTAAAGATAGTGGCTAACAAATTCGCCGTGGATGCGGAAGAAGGAAGACTCAACGACCAGCAAATGGATGTGTGGGCAGAACTCAAGACGTTTGCAGATAATCCTGACGAGGAGCCCACTGAAAAAGGTGGTGGCGCCATTGGCATCGAGGCACTGCTGGCAACTAATAGTTTAGAAGAATTTGGTAAAATATATGCCCAAATGATAAAATCAGATCCTCGCGAGCACCCTCCTTGGGATGACCTCGTGCATTTGGCGAGTGCCCACGCCCAGACGGGATCTCTCCATCTTCTGGGATCCGGCGTTCCATCCGATCCCACACGGGCCATTGTTCGTTTTGGCGATCCCGAAGGACGCAGCAGATCTAAATTTATAGAATTAGTCAAAGCTGAATTTACTGGAGATGACGTTGGAGATGACGACAAGGCACAGAAGATCATTGATGCCTTCATAAATCTGGGCCCAAGTGATGACGGTGCTCTTGAGGACGCGCTCTATGAGCTTGAAGCCGAGGACACCGAGGACTCTATTGACACTCTTGAGAAGGTCAAGGCAGGGATTAGGGCAAAGATTGAAGATGTGAACTCGCTGAACGACACACAGCGAGAGTTATTTAACGCATATATCCTCCGCGAAAACAGGCTTATGAAGCTCGCAGGGTTAATCAAATGAAGAACCATTTCAGAGTTGTTGTTTCAAATCAAACTGGCAAGGATCTAAAAGTCCTTATGTCTTTGACAAAAGAATTTCTTCCCTTCGCACAAAAGCAACTTGGTTTTTGGAAGCCGGTCAAGGTTATCTTTAAGGATGACCCAGACAATGCAGCCGACCCATTGGGAAAGACTGGATATTATGATCCACAAGCAATGGAAATTGGAATTTATGCGTCCGACCGTCACCCAAAAGATATTCTTCGCTCTCTCTCCCACGAATTAACACATCATGCACAAAATTGCCAAGGCCAATTTGAAGATGGTCTAATTAAAGCAGGAGAGACGAGTGCTGATGGAACATATGCACAAACAAACACACATCTGCGCTCAATGGAAGCGTGGGCCTATGAAAAAGGCAATCTTTGTCTTCGTGATTGGGAAAATACAAGAACAGAATTCTTAAAAGAACATAATTATTTCACAAGGAGGAAGAAAATGTCAACAACAAAAAACTGGAAAGATAAAGAACTCTTTTCTCTTCTGTCGGAAGCTTGGGGCTATGAGACTTCGGAAATCACCGAAGACGAAGAAGCTTATAAGAAAGAAGACGATGAGGCAATGGAAGAGGGCTGCGGAGATGCAGAGCCTGAAGAGGGCGACGATGCATCTGTCAAAGTCGAAATCAATGAAGAGTTTATTCGTAAGGCAATCAGAAAGGCAATCGTTAATCACTTTAAGTGATAGAGAGGTGTATTTTGGTTTATGGAGAAACAATTCGTGGTTACATCGAAGGATAAAGAGGGGATGAGAAGATATGACAGGTTTCATGATTGGGACGCTGCGTATCAAAGAATGCTCATTCTCCTCGCAGAAGGCCATTGGGCAATCGCTCAAAACCCCAATGATGCGCCAAGAATAATTCAATTTGGAGAAAGAAGATGATTGAGAAAGAAAGAACAAAAGAAGTCAGAACAAAGAATTTTGATGATGACTTCACCATTCAAAATTATGGTGGTCAATTTCATGATCAACACACAAACCCGCATGACGCGACCGCTGACCCGCGTGCTGTGGTTGTTCCATTTTCTTTTGCCCAGAAAGGAATGGTTTTGAGAGAAAGAGTGACTGCCTATAGCAGTTCGGTCGGATAATTTAAAAACAACATTGGAGGATGTTATAATGAGAAATCGAAAAAGACTAATGATGCGAAGACTTCGCGAAATGATGGGTCGCCCAGTTGCACCCGCAGCACCAGCGCCAGCACAGACTTATGATGCGCCTGCCGAAGAGGTCGAGGCCAAGTCTCGGATCAAGAGCAGAAAGAAAAAGAGCATTAAGAAAGAAGAAGAATAATGAGTTATAATCGCCTAAATAAAATTACACGAAGCTTTCTGATGGCGACAGAAGGGAAAGTTGAAAGGCCAAACGTCTTCAGCTATCTTCAGTCGATCACGGAGACTTTGGGACAAATGCGCCCGAAGTCTGGTCGTGAAAGAAACAGGGTTGAAATGATCCGCTCTAATCTTAGAGAAGTTCGCAGGCACATTCGCTCTCTTGAAAAAGAGATTATGGTGCTTGAGGAGCAAGTTAAAGTTTTGGAAGAAGGAAAATGAAATGCCCGGTCTTGCGTTTGTTTATGACAATTATGATCTGACCTTTGAGAAAGTTTCAAAGATTCTTTCCCTCGCATCAAACGGTGAGTTGAAAGGAACAGAGAAGACAGATGGTTACAGAACCTTCATTGGGTTCCGTGATGGACAGGCTCGTTTTGCGTTAAGCAACGGCAATATGTCTGCTGGCGGTTTAAATCGCGAAGAGCTTGCAGGAAGGCCGTTTGCTGGTGGAGATGAAGTCAGAGACGTTTATCTTCAGGCTTATGACGCTTTTAACAGGTTTGCAACCGAACTTGACCCAAGAGAGGCTCAAAAGATCTTTGGTGATGGAAATATTTATTTTCAGTCAGAGATCATGGGCCCCGGCGCTCCATCGATTCTTCAATATGACACAAATGCAATCTCAATTCACGACAGTGGTCACAAATATTATGATCAAGACAGTGGAAGAGTTAAAGATATTCCGAGTGACAAAAAAACAAAGAAAGCGTTTATTAAAGAATATGGAGTTGACATTGATTCCGCTTCTGATACACTAAGCGCTCTTTTGTTGCGTGGTGAGCAGCAAGGCGGAGAGATGACCGTTGGACGAACTGCAATGCTCAAACTTCAAAGCATCGAAAACGATTCTGATCTCCGCATTGCTCTCGAAAGAATAAAGAAGGCAGGCTTCACGCCGGGCATGACCATCGAGAATTATCTTGAGGCCAAGCTCCTTGTGAATATTGAGAGACGGTTCGCCCATTTCTCAGAACAAGTTCAACAAGAGCTTGTGGATTATATGCTCGGCAAGAGATCTGACGATGGAAAACGCATCGTCAATTTAAGAAGTCTCTATTCAGGCTTCCCGAGAGATCAGGTTGAGGCCATTCGAAACTTCGTTTCAGAGAGGAATAATATTATTGCCTCTGCCATTTGGCCAATTGAGGACGCCATCCATGACTTCACTGTTGAAATGCTTCGTGGCGTGGAAAGCGCGTATGTCCTTGATAATCGAGCCGAATTGGCCAGATTGCGCCAAGAAGTGCGTGAGGCAATCGAATTTATTAAGAATTATGAGGGTGACGGGTCGGAAGCCGCCCGTGGCATTTTGAAGAAACAGCTTCAAAAAATTAAAAACTTTGAGAATATCAGTTCCACCAGTGAAGGCTTTGTTTTTGAATTTGAAGGACGAATGATGAAGTTCACAGGCAACTTCACACCAGTCCACAAGATCCTTTCGCTTTTCAAATATGGAAGCAAGGGCAAGGGCATCCCCCCACTGTCCCAGATTACGTCTCAGACCCCTGCGGAAGAAATAAACGAAGAAGACGGCGATCAATTAACCCCAGACGATTCTGGGGCCTCTGAGAATGTAAATTACATGTCAGATATTGAGATCGATCCTTCTGGTTATTCAAAAGTGATGTTGTTCTCTGGCGGGTTCAAACCTCCACACAAAGCCCACCTTCAGACAGTGGTGAACGCATCACAGGCCGCAGGGGCTTCTGGACGAGTCTTTATTATTATGACTGGGCCTGCCAAAAAGAAACCAAGGTCTATCAAGGGCAAGGCGGTCACGTTTGAACAGGCGGCTCAGGTTTGGAATATCTTTCTAAACGATGCTGGCCTTTCCAACGTTGATGTCGTTAAGACAAGCAAAACTGAGAGAAACCCTTATGCTTCTCCCATGACCACCGCGTATAATATTGCCATCGATATGATTGAGCAGATTGACCAAGAACATAAACTTGGTCGAGAAATCAATCCAGAAGAGTTGACACACATTTATTTAATTGGAGGTGCAAAAGATGCTGGAAGATTCTCCAGTGTGGTTTCACAATATGTGCCTTCTCATCTTCAAGAGATTCTTTCACAGATCATTCGCCCATATGAAGAGCCCACCGCAACACTTGATGACGGCTCCACGATTTCGGCCACTGCGCTGAGAACTTATATTGAGCACGATAATTTTGAAGGCTTTAAAGAATATATGCCAGAGACAAGCGAAAACAATGCAGAGAGAATTTTTAACCTTCTCGGCGGAAGACGGCCTGTCAGCGAAATGATCATGAACATGGTTCGTGAACTTATTGTTGAACAAGATGGCCGAGTTGATCCCAATCTTTATAAATCGCAAGCGGACTTGGCAAAGAAGGTTGGAGCGGCAAGAAACAAAATTATCGATGCAGAAAAGAAAAATGCAGGCCTTAGAGCCAAGACACAGGCAGCAGCCGCCAAGGTTCAACAAACAGAAAAAGATATAATAAGAGCAAAACAGAAACTGGAGAGGCCTCAACAAGATTTGGCAGACATCGGCATTGAAATAGCTGACGCCGAACAAGAGGCAGCTGATCAGCGAGAGATTGGCCGCGAAGAAGAAGAAGCCGCTGCGGCTTCAGCAGAGGCTCCTGCTTCTGCAGAAGGAGAGCCTACGGATTCCGACGAGATGGCGGATCAGATTGCGGCACTGCAACAGGGTCAGAAAGCTCAGGCACAAGCCGCTGCAGATGCCAAGAAAGATCAAAGCCGAGAGAAGACCCAAGACGCTGATGACGAGGACTTGGCCGCCGAGGAAGCCCCTGAAGAGCTTGAAGAAATATCGTCTGGTGTCGGCTCTGTTCAAGGCGCTCCCGGCAACAAAAAGAAGAGGAAGAAGACCCCGACCATTTTTAGAGAAGAGGAAGAAGAACTTAAAGAACTCACCCTTAATCCAGTGACAGCTGCCAAAAATGCATTCAAGAAAGGGATAAAATCTAAATTGAGCGCGGCAGGAATAAAAGCTCCGCCAATGCCATCCGGCGGAGGCACAAACCCATCGAACGCTTCCAGCAATATCCCATCAGTAAGCGATCTTGGAGTGCCAGACGGCAGCAGCAAAAGCACCAGCAGCAGCAAGATCGATTCTAAAACTCCTTCTGTCTCACAGGCGAAGAAAGACTATCCGCCTCCAGAAGAGGTTGACGAAGCAATCGATGAGCCAGACGAGGCTGTGGTCACTGTGGAAAGCATTACTCTTAATGATTTTGCAGATCTCGTTTTAAATCAAATATTAAAAGCTCAGTTGCCGAAATAAAAACTATTTATATCAAGAGGACTAAATTATGTTTGACAGAAATATGATGGTTCAAGAACTTTTGCTCCGAGAGCAGATTCGAAAAGCCATTAAAATCACTTATCAGAAGCTTAACGAAGAAAAGAGAGCCGAGCTTAATCAAGAGCAGCATCTTCGTAAAATCATTCGCCGTTTGATTGCCGAAGGCGCAGATGGAGGTGCCCCTGAGACTCCTCATCGCTCCACTGGAATTAACGTGCTTGAAGATCTTCTTAGGAAGATTGTTCCAATTTTGGAAGATGATTTTAAAATTCTGACAACAGACCCTGAACAAAGAAAGTCCTATCGTTCTCATATTGTGAACGCAGTTCAGAATGCTCTTGCTCCTGAGATGGCGATTAACGACGATCCTGCTGCGTCTGCTGACGGCAAGGCTCCTCCCGGTGAGGTGAGAGAAGAAGTTGATGTTATGGTCGGCGATGATGCTGAAGAACCTGCGGTCGATGACATGTTTATCGATGTTCGCGACAGTTCTGCAGATCCTGAGCTTAGTCCTGAAGAAGAATTCGCTCAAGGAGCAGATCCAGAATCTGATAAAACAGGCCGCAACTTGGCTATGCGCTCTTTCAAGAAAGTTGAAAAAGCCCTTGTTGATGCGTATGCTGTTCTGGATAACGAAGAAGACAGGCAGCTTTTCTATGACTACCTCCTGACAAATTTGAAGTTGTATTTTGATAAGTTCGATGAAGAGCTTCAAGGAGATCTGGACGAGCCATCAACCCCTGAATACGAACAAGAAGTTTCTGATATTGCATCTGCCGAAACAGATGGTGGTGAAGCCGCTGCTGATCTCGGTGGTGGTGAAGAAGATCTTGGCGGTCTTGATCTATCATAACCTGATCTAAGTTCTTTGTTAAATAAAATATATAATATTATATAATATAATTTATATTAATATATACTCACTAAAAAAGCTATGGTTTGGAAAAAGAAAAAGAGAGTCTATGGTTCAACAGAAAACTATTCTCTAATAAAAAAGCTCAGAGATGAAAAAAGATCTTGCAAAGAGCTTGAGAGCATGTTATCTTGTTTAAGCATGGAGGAGATCATTGGTCTTAAGCTGGAGTTATCAGCAAAATCAACTGGTGGTAAGTTTTTTGGTTTTAACTTGTGGCAATCTATTTCCGACATCACCAAGGATGCATTGTTAAAATTTGCATTCTCAGTGTGTAGAACAAATAATGAGGCAGCAACCTTGTTGGGGATCTCCAAACTTGATTATATCAGAGCTAAGAAAAAATTCAAAACAAAAGGTTATTTTGAAAATGAATAATTAATTTAAATATTTATGCAGCCACGGGTTACAAGGTTTACGAGGTTCAATGTCTCCAACGAACCATGGACGAAGAAGAGGTCCAATAATTGTTGAAGGGAGACTGGCAAGCTGGGAGCGAGGAGAACCAGCACCTGTGGCTGCACTTTTATGGGGGCGAAATGGATTCGACAGGGTAAGAAAGAGGAATAGTGCAAGTGGGTTAGATACGGCCTTAACAGTTCAAAAACAATAATTGCTAATAACAATAATCACTTCGATTCTGTTCGCCTAGCGGCTTAATCGGGAGGCTGACCAGAGCCTTCTTTCCAATCTGGTCAAAACAACAGACAAGTTGTAAAAATCAAAACCATCTAAGGCAACAGGACGGTAAGCTTTAGATTATAACCGTATAGCTTTTCAGTTTGCGAATAAAACTGAACAAACTTGTGAATGACTAGAATTAGACTTACTGTGGACGCGGGTTCGACTCCCGCCGCCTCCACCATCTTAAGGAGAGAAAATGATTAATATTGCTATGTTTATCGCCGCTTTGGCCCACACTGGAACAGTTGACAGGGTTGAAAATGATTTTGCCCATGTTGTGTTCGCCTTTCAAAACTCAGAGAACATTGCAACAGATATTCCAATTGCCTTGCTTCCTTGTGAAATTTCAGAAGGTGATGTCTTATATGTTCGGAAAATGAACGGAGTAACTCAGATATCCTGCAGTGAGCCTTCGCCCGCAGCGGAAATTGAAGTTCGGGTTGACCCGGAGACTGGCGAAATCGAATATGTGATCAAGAATCTTCAAATCGTTTTAGAATAGGAGAAAAAAATGAATTTTTTAGCATCAAAGAACTTTAGCTTGGCATGCACAGCAATCAATGCTGGTCTGGCGATTTACAACGTGACCCAAGGCGCTTTCGGCTGGGCCGCTATCAGTGTATTCTTTGCTTGGTTCTGTTATAACAATTATCTGAACGCAGATGATTGAGATTGTATCGTGGATGATTGCACTGTTTTTCATCTGCGGTATTTTGGGTCTCATGGACACATGGGAGAGCAGAAAGAAGAATAAGGACTAATTATATTGTGTTTAAGATATCTATTGAAACAAAATCTAAAGTTTTAGACTTTATTGTCAACCATTGGCGCGAGATTGCATTAGTGATCCTCGCGCTAACTGTTTTTGCGAAAATGCGATATGATTATCGCCAACTGGAAGCAGCCTACGAGGTCAGTCAAAATTCCCTTCAGGAGCAAATCGCTGGCCTTCAAGAAATCCACAGAAGAGAAATTGAACAGCGTGACCAAGCCCTAAGCGATTATCGAGAACTCATGGCTGAGCTTGAATTAAGGCTTCTTGAGGGTCAGAAAGAGATCGAAGAGGATCGTGAGGAAACAAGAGAAAGACACATTTATGAGTTCACTCATGACAAGGATAGCCTCGCGACAGACTTGGAGGAGGAATTCGGAATTGTCTATTCTCCTTAGCATGTTGCTATTTGTTTCTTCGGCATTTGCCGAAGGGACTTATGAGCCCGGCCAGTTTACTTTTCTTGGTCAGGGCGAACCTGCTCCATTTGAGGGCACGCTTCTGGATATCAATGCAACCGCGACAGTCCTGTCTATGTCAGAATATTATGAAGCTCAGTGTAATTTACAAACACAATATCAACTCGACCGGCTTAGGGCAGAGTTTCAGCTGGAAAAGGCAAATTTTCAAATCGGTCTCGACTCTCTAAGAGAAGAATACGATCTTGTGATTACCCAAAAAGATTTGGAGATTGGACAGCTTCAAGACTCTTTAAAGAATCAGGCCCCACGAAACAATTGGCCGTGGTTTGTTGGAGGCATTGCGACAGGGGTTGCAGTGACTTATGGTGCTTACAGATTGTTTGACGATTGATGAGGAGGCGATTAAACAAATGAACAAGGTCTTTAAAAAATGGAAAAAATTTAAAAGGTCTCGTCGCCTTATAGTTGAAGGCGGAGAAGCGTTTAAGGGTTCCGATGGCTCTCCTATGACCGATGCAGTCGAAAGAGAATATGTGCAACCCACACTCGATGAGTTTTTAAGAAGTTATTTGACCCCGGCCAATGTTAATGATTACAGACCTCTTGGCTCGACAGGGAAAAAGACTCTTTCTGGCGATTTAGACATTGTTATCAAAGTTCCTGATAATATGGGCAAAAATGTCTTTAAGAGAGAGCTTCTGGGCTCTTTGCAAACTGCTCTTGGAGCAGAGAACGCCAAGTTTCTTGGCCAGAACATCGCGGTTAGGTTTCCAGTTGTTGGCAAGGAAGGGGCCTTCGTTCAGATTGATATTATGATGGATTCGAACATTGAAGACACTGCATGGTTGTTATCTGGCACAGGTGACAATCAAGTTAAGGGCGTCTTTCGAAATCTTATGTTATCATATGTTGCTTATATAAGGGCTCAGACTGGCGACCCAAAAAGAAAGATGTCGTTGTCTTATCCCGGCGGTCTTATTAAAAAAGTTTTCTCAGGAACAGAGGATGAAGATCCGAGAGACAGAAAAAACCGTCGTAAGTGGATCAGAGATCCAGATGACCCAATGCCGATAACAAATCCACAGAAGATTCTTGACAACTTGGGAATCAATGCTGTGGCCGCAGAGACAAACTCGTTCGATGAGTTAGTGCGAGTTCTGGCGAAAGATCCCGCCATCGCACAACATTTAGAAGGGTGGCCAGAATATATCGCACACGCTCGCGTCTCCGAAGAAGCTAAGCAATATGCAATAGACACTCTAAATGGAATGCTACGAGAAATATGATAGATACTTTGTTTGCGTCACCGACTTAGTAAGAGTTAGGATACGCGACTTCGCCGATCATATTGGCGTGGTGATAGGAATAAGACTGATGGAGCCATGCATCCATGTCGCAATAAAAAACTCAAATTACTTCTTTTACGCTTATGATTTAGAAATAATTTGCTCAGAAAGAAAAAAAACACTTGACAACACTCCAAAAGGTGATTAAATTAAGATTACAGGCAGATCACTATGACTGCTTGTTAACTTAGACTAACACTGATAAGGAGAAATAAAATGTCTGGATTAATTAGAAAAAGTGCGTTCCCCGCTCGCACACTATCAAAGCGGGAATTCCTAACCCCATTCGATGAGATGTTTAACTCAATGATGGGAGATATGTTTCCAACCTTTCACCGAGATCTCGGAAATAACTTTTTTGCAGATGGATCATATCCAAAATGCAATGTTGTTAATTTCGATGATCGAATTGAAATCGAGGCTGCAATCCCCGGGTTAACCAAAGACGATGTGACTGTCGAAATCGCAGAAGGTATTCTAACGATTAAGGCTGAGAGCAACCAGCGAACTGACGTTGAAGATTCGCAATATGTTAAGAGAGAGGTGAAGCGCTCTGCATTTGCTCGTTCTTTCCGTCTTGGAGATAACCTTGATGATTCTGGCGTCGTAGGCAATCATGAAAACGGAATTCTGATTGTCACGATACCGAAGGTTCAGCCCACCAACACAGAACCTGTTATTCGAACTATCGAAATCAGGTGATGTACCTATCAGCGGCCCTCAATTGATTTCAATTGAGGGCCGTTCTTTGTTTTGGGAACTATTTATAGTATCATTCAAGAAGGCGATAAAATGCACGAAGAAGATAGAGCGTTGACCCAGTTAATTGGCGCATCTGCGGTCAAATGTGTAATGTGGATATCACTCGTTGTTGCTTTATGCTTTTGGCTGTCGAGTTGTAATGTTGATAAAGAAATTATTGAAGCATGCGAGACATCTTGTCGTTCTGCTGGCACGCACATGCAGACTGCCACCTCCACCAAATGTGAGTGTGCCCTTCGCACAGGAAGCTCACAGGATCTATGGGTCATCCCACGGGCCAGCACCAATGGCCAATAACTTCTGGGCAGGCAAAAAATCCAAATTTGAAGATGCAAAAATTTCTCTTGCTAAAACAATCGTGGAAATATATGAAGGAACATTTGATATACAATTGAGGTCCGACGACGGCGGCGCACACATCACACTTTACGTCGAGGTGGAAGATCCATCAGAAAATCTTACTCACGAAGGGCTTATCAAGTTTCACCATGAAACTGTCAAGTGGGAAGGCTGGAGATTTATTTTGACGAAGTGCCCCATTGGGTATATCAATGCAATAATCAGAGCGCCGAAGAGAGAATATTAACAGGCCAGAAAGCTGGCCTTCAGGAGAAAATATGAAACTTAAACTTCCGAAGCTAAAGCTTCCAAAATTAAAAATACCAAAATTAAAAATGCCGAGATTTGAATTTCTCAGAGCAATCGACTGGGAGCCCATTTCCAGAGTCACCCTTGGGGCATTACTATTGATTTTTGGGCTCAATGGGATTATGAATTGGATCCCACTCCCCGAGATGAACCCAAGAGGCGTTGACTTTATGATGGCAATGAGCAATACTGGTTATATGCTGCTGTTTATAAAGATGGTTGAGATCGCATGCGGCTCTTTGCTGCTGATCAATAAGTATGCCAAGCTGTCCTTGCTTGTTGCTGCCCCTGTTGTCCTCAACATTCTTGCCTTTCACTTCTTTTTGGACTGGAGCGGGATGTCAATGGCCCTTCTGTTAACTGGCCTGCTTGCACATGGAGTGTGGATCCGACGTGATGCTTATCGTGTCTTATTAGACTAAAAATCGTCGAAATATCTAAGTCTCAGTATTTTTTTCAAAAATATTGGGGCTTTTTTATTTTTTAAAGCGGGGATATGCTATATTATTAATGAGGGGTGCGTAAATTGTTGCGCACAAGCGCATGGTGTTTGTGGATGAAAATAAAGGTCGCCTTTTATAAAGGAAAGGGCAATTGGATTAACAAAATCGTTAGATGGTGGACAAAAAGTCCGTATAGCCATGCCGAGCTTGTCATGTCAGATGACGAGACATGGATAAGTATTAGCCCTTTTTTGACCTCAAAACTTGACGCCACTAAAAAAATGAGTTATATTAAAGATAACTGGGATATTATTGAGATTGATGTGGACGAAACACAATACGAAACCTTATTGGACTTTTATGCCGAAACAAAAGGCTCAAGTTATGATTGGTTTGGAATGTTGCTGTCACAATTCTTTCCTCTAAAAATTAAGAGATATAAGCGCTGGTATTGCAGCGAATGGATCGCATACGCCCTGAAAATCTCGGGCGTATTGAGTTGGAAAATAGTCAGAACATATGAAAGGCCAGATCTTTCCCCCGGCGAATTGTTCCGCCTTTTAGAAGAAAACAAAATAGGAAAAATAAAAATATGCTAATATCTTCTGATAGTGTGGCTGAAGTTTATGCAACAAGGCTGATTTTGTTAGAAGACCCAGAATTCGCAGCCCAAGACTTATATGATATGTGTGTCGTGTCCTTCCAATCTCCCAAGACTTCGTATGAAGAAAAAGAATCAACAAAAACATTTGCAGAAAAAGTGATGAAACATATCTCAGAATATGATATGATATATGCAGAGAAGATTTTAGAAACTTACATGAGCCTTTTGCTTGTGGATATGACAAGAACCATTGAAAAACCCTAAGCGCCCGTAGCTCAGCTGGATAGAGCATCGGCCTTCTAAGCCGAGGGTCATAGGTTCGAATCCTATCGGGCGTGCCATTTCATAAAATTAGGAGAAAATATGAAAGACATTTATTGGTCGTTAGAGGGGAGCAAAAACGCTCCTGCTAGCGCCCCAACACCACCAATGGCTGGAAATGACGACAATAATGTTGTTTTTACTGCCAATAATCAAATTTATTTTTATTCCGAGGTCAATAGGCCGAAGAACTTAGAACTGAACAAGAAGATTGTTTCCATCGGGAACTCTCTGCTGAACAGGAACAACGCGCTTAATGTCACAGAGACTCCTCCAATTCAGCTTCACATCAATAGCTATGGCGGAAGTGTCTTCGCGGGCTTATCGTCTGTGGATTATATTCTTAATTCCAAAGTTCCTGTGCATTCAATCATTGATGGCTGCGCTGCCTCCGCTGCGACCATCATGAGCGTGGTTGCAGAGAAGAGGTTTATGCATAAACACTCATTTATGCTAATTCACCAGCTTTCCTCGGGAATGTGGGGCAATTATGAGTCATTAAAGGATGAAATGCAGAATTGTGACCTTTTAATGGAGAAAATTAAGGAAATTTACGAAGAAAACACGGATATTCCCAAGAAAACGCTTACACAGGTCTTAAAGAGAGACTTATGGTTTGATGCAGACACCTGTCTGAAGTATGGCCTCATAGACGAGATCATCTAATGATGTCAAAGAACCCAGAATTTATTATCTTTACGGGGCCAATGTTTGGTTCTAAAACAACGAGAATGTTGGCTGCAATCGACAGATATCGCTATCAAAACAAGCTTGTTGCGGCTTTTAAGCCCCAAATTGATAAAAGATATGCAATTTCAAGCATTTCGACGCATTCTGGCGGGGCTTTACCCGCCATTTGCATCGAAACTGGGGAGGATATAATAAAAAATGTCCATAAGACCACAGAAGTCGTAGCAGTTGATGAAGCCTTTATGATTCCAGATATATCTAAGACTCTGATTGATCTTTTCCAGAGGGGCCACACTATTGTGGTTTCATCTCTGCAATTGTCTGCAGCGGGAAACACTTTTGATGAAATGAGGGACATGATGCCGTGGGCAACAAAAATAGAAGTTTGCCCAGCAGTGTGTCCAATTTGCGGTTCTGACGCCTATTACACCCAGCACAAGGTTGAAGAACTTGACGAGATCGCCATTGGCGGCGCAGAACTTTATGTTCCAAGGTGCTGGACACATTACAACAACAAAGGGGAACAATAAGTGGCCCACCACTATGGAGATTTTATGAGACAATCAACACCTTACGATACAGTCCTTGTCAGCGGCGGATTTGATCCAATTCACGTCGGGCATATCCGAATGATATGCGAAGCTGCAAGATATGGCGAAGTGATCGTCGTTATTAACTCGGACGACTGGCTTAAGAGAAAAAAGGGATATGTTTTTATGCCTTGGGAAGAGCGAGCAGAGATTATCGAATCAATTAAGGGCGTCCGCTCTGTTTCCAGAGTTGATGACTCTGATGGGACAGTCTGCGAAGCCCTGACGCGCCTTAAACCAACCATGTTCGCAAATGGTGGGGATCGAAAGTCGGATAATGTCCCAGAAGTTAAAGTTTGCGAAAAGAATGACATTGAAATGATTTGGAATGTCGGAGGTGGCAAAATTCAGTCAAGTTCAGAATTGGTTAAGAAACAAAAACATAAAATTCCAAAGACAAGCGTTCCGGCCTGTAAATGAATTCCGCCAATAGAGTGACAATCGCACACAATGACTTGTGCAGATTTATTATGGGTGTTCAAAAGATGGACATGAACATGTTGAACTCTTTGGCCGACAAGGTTACTGAAATGTCTCCTTGGCTCGATGAGTCCGAGAGCAGATTTATGAAAGCTGTTTTGGGGTATATCGGTGATGAATATATCATGTTAGAAGAGGAAGAAAGAGCTTGACATATGTTCAGGAATAGGTTATCATATAACCATGGCTTCGTGGTGGAATGGTATACACGGCAGACTCAAAATCTGCTGCTTTTTGAGCTTGTGGGTTCGAATCCCACCGAAGCTACCATATGCGGGAGTAACTCAGTGGTAGAGTCCCACGTTGCCAACGTGGATGTCGCGGGTTCGAATCCCGTCTCCCGCTCCATTTTATCGGGGCGTATCCCAGCGGTCTTATATACCGTGCATAAAACTAGGGTAATTGGTGCATGCGGGTTCAAATCCCGCCGCCCCTACCACCTATTTGGGGTCAATAGCTCAACGGGTAGAGCACCGGCCTTTTAAGCCGTAGGTTCTGGGTTCGAGCCCCAGTTGACCCACCATCAAGGAGAAAACATGAACACAAGAGATATGTGGGAAAATCAAGTTGAATTATTGACGCGGCATTGTCGTGTTTTAACAGATCAGGTTGATCAGCTTGAGCAGCGACTAACATATTATGAGAATGTCTTGGTCACTTTGATATCCGCTCTTAAAGAGGGCGGGGTAATTGTCGAAGCAGACGAGTCAGATAACGAAGATTACGAATTTTAATATTCCCCCTTAGCTCAGCTGGTTAGAGCACCGGACTGTTAATCCGGGTGTCGTTGGTTCAAGTCCAACAGGGGGAGCCACTATACTTTATAAAGGAACTAATTAATGCTATGGAAACACTGGATATATTATTGGTCTTCTTCTCTGGCATAATAGTGGGGATTGCTTTGTCATTGTGGGCATATCTTGGGAAAAAAGATAAACAACCTATAATGGCTGGACAAGTTTGGTTAATCCCCACCATTGGAAGAGTGAAAATACTGAGTGCATTGGGCAAAGGTGCAGAATACCCAGATATTGGTAAAGAATTGAATGTTGCATATATTACCGAAGAGATGATTGTGGGATATGTTAATTCCGATAAACTGAGAAACACAGGAACCGCTTTAAACTTTGTTGAAGCCAAACAAGAAAAATTTGGCCCTTTTACAATGGATGAATTTCTTCCTTATTTGGAAGATGCATATGGCTCAGAAGAACCTGCAAAAGAGAAGAAAAATAATATTTTACAGTTTAAGGTGTTCGAAGACGAAACAGGGGATGAGGACTAATGTGCGGAATATTTGCGGGATATACGCCAATGGTTTGCTTCCTTGAAGTGGATAATATGAAGGCCCAGTTCGAAAAAATAAATTACAGAGGGCCAGACTCAACAAAATTTCAACTCGATGAGAATGAACATATTATAATGGGTTTTCACCGCTTGGCAATTAATGGAATTGGAAGCGCTGGAGATCAACCAATGACCCACCCAGCAGATTCTGATCTGTTGCTTGTTTGCAATGGAGAGATCTACAACCACAAAGAGTTAATAGAAGAGAACAACTTCAATACAAAGTCTGAATCAGATTGCGAAGTCATTTTACATATGTATAAGAAGCACGGAATCCGAGAGACAGTCAAACAGCTTGACGGAGTATTTGCGTTCGCAATATATGACAGAAAAAGGGATTTGATTGTCGCTGCAAGAGACCCATTCGGAGTTCGGCCTTTATTCGTTGGCTATGAGGCCACATTTGATCGTGGGAGTTCTTTATATCTGGCTTCAGAAGCTAAGGCTCTCACTGAGATATCTAAATATGTCACGCCTTTTCCTCCGGGAACTGTTTGGTTTTCTGATGAGCCATATATTTTCTCGACATTTTATAATTGCAGCTATCCCGTGACAGTCGAAAATTCCGAAGAGGAATTATGCACAAATATTCGTGAACTGCTCACTGAGTCTGTTAAGAAAAGGATGATGGCCGAAAGGGAAATTGGCTGCCTGCTTTCTGGAGGTCTTGACTCAAGCCTGATTTCAGCTCTTGTCTCAAAAAATATGAAAGATAGTGGAGAGAAGTTAAAAACTTTCTCTATTGGCATGGAAGGCAGCCCTGATCTGGAATATGCAGCTAAAGTGGCGGAACACATCGATTCCGAGCATCATGTTGTTAAATTAACCCCACAGCAGTTCCTTGACGCCATTGAAACCGTAATATATAATATTGAGTCGTATGATACGACAACCGTAAGAGCCAGCGTGGGAAATTATCTGGTTTCAAAATATATCAGTGACAATACTGATTGCAAGGTTGTATTTAATGGTGACGGAGCGGACGAAGTGTGCATGGGTTACATATATAACCAAAATGCCCCATCAAATGAAGAATTCTATTATGAGAATATAAGATTGTTGAGGGAAATTCATTATTTTGACGTTTTACGCTCTGACCGCTCCATTAGTTCAAATGGATTGGAGCCAAGAACTCCGTTTCTCGACAAGGCATTCGTTGAGTATTATATGAATATCGAGCCCTCGCAAAAAAGGTTTGGCTCTAATGGCAAGCCAGAGAAATATCTGCTGAGAAAGGCGTTTGAGGGAACTGGCCTCTTACCCGATGAAATTTTATGGCGTCATAAGTGTGCTTTTTCTGACGGAGTTAGCAGTATTGAAAACTCATGGCACAAGACATTGAAGGATTTCGTTGACAGTCAAATGACTGATGAGGAATGCGAAGCACTCCAAAGAAATATAGAACATTGCAAACCGCTATTAAAAGAGAGCGCATTTTATCGTAAAATATATGAGTCCTTTTATGGGGAACATGTTAATCTTATTCCTCATTATTGGATGCCTCGATGGACTAACGTTATTGATCCATCAGCAAGAGAATTGCTTAACTATAAGGAGTAAACAAGTGTTATATAATGGCAAGACAACAATTAAGAAAGGGACGCCCATACGAGAATCTAAGCGTGGGCATTATAACTTTCATTATCCAGCTGGCGACCCCTATGATGCGCCTCATGATATCATCTGTGAAACGAGATCATGGGTCGGAACAAAAGAGTGGCAAGCTTATCAGGTCTTTGTTGAAGGCCTCCCCGGCAGAATAATTTGGTCTCAGAAGTAAGACAAAAGACTATTTATTTTTGAGACGTTTAAAGGACGCTAAATGGCAAAAAAAACATATGTGCTCGATACGAGCGTGTGCTTGACAGACTCAAGTTGTATTTATCGATATGAAAATAACGACATTCTTTTTCCACTAAAGGTTTTAGAAGAGGTCGATGGAAAGAAGAAACGTCAAGATGGCGTCGGAGCGAATGCTCGCGGAATCATCAGGGCGCTTGACGCTTTCAGGGCAAAGGGTTCGCTCTCCAGAGGAGTTCGGATTGGAAGAGGGTATGGGCTCTTGACCGTGCGCGGTCATGGTGGTCAATCGCTTCCTCCTGATTTGACACCAGATCATCCAGATCACGTTATTATCGCAACTGCGCTGGCAGAAAAGAACAGAGTCCCAAACAGAAGAGTTATTGTCGTAACCAGAGACATTAACATGAGAGTCATTTGCGACTCTTTAAAAATTGAGAGCGAGGATTACACACACAATCAGGCTGTCAATGACGCAGAACAAATCTTCTGTGGATTCAAAGAAGTTACGGTCGAAGATTCAGTGGTTGATGACTTTTATGTTGGAGAAGAGATCTATTTGGAGCCTCAACTTGGACTTTATCCAAATCTGTTTGTGATGCTTGTATCCGAGGCAAATGAGAAAAAGACTGCACTGGCTAAATTCACAGTTCAGGCAGAACCCCTTCAGAAAATCAACAAACACAATATGTGGGGAATCACACCACGAAACAAAGAACAGATGTTTGCGGTTGATTTGTTGATGGATCCAAACATTCCAATCGTTTCGCTTGTCGGAAAAGCTGGCTGTGGAAAGACTCTTATGGCAATTGCTGCTGGGCTTGAACAGGTTCTCAATATGACTGTTGAGACCGCAGCGAGCAAAAAGGTGACAACCCAATATAAAAGGATGATTGTCTCCAGACCCGTCCAGCCTCTTGGAAAGGACATTGGTTTCCTTCCCGGCACGATGGAAGAGAAAATGATTCCTTGGCTAATGCCGATTCAAGACAACCTTCAGTTCTTGATGGGCGATAATAAGGCCACCTTGGAGATGTATATGGAGAACGGCACGATTGAAATCGAAGCTTTGACATATATCCGAGGCCGCTCTATTTCAAACGCTTTTATTATTATTGATGAGGCACAGAACCTCACCGCACATGAACTTAAGACAATTATCACCCGAGTCGGTGAGGGCACCAAGGTTGTCCTGACAGGCGATGTTGAGCAGATTGACAACGTTTATGTCGACTCAACTTCCAACGGCTTGACGAATGCTGTTGAAAAGTTTAAAAACCACTCTGTGGCGGGTCATATAACCTTCCAGAAAGGCGAGCGTTCGAAAGTCGCCACACTGGCAGCAAAAATATTATAAATTTTATTTGACATCTTGCCCCAGATGTATTATATTGTATAGAGGAGTAAACAATGAATTACGATGATGATTATGAGAACCCTGCATTAAGGGAACCTGTCGAAGTTGACAACCCGATGAAGGAGTGGCTTGTAAATTATGTCGGCGAAAAACATAAGCCAGAAGATGAACAAGTGACTGTTGAGATGATCGTGGAGACGATGGCAACTGAATTCCCAGACTTTCTTTTGGTTGTTGCTGAAGAAAACTGGATTCGCGGATATCACCAAGCACTGAACGATGTTGAAGTCGGTCGTAAAATTCAAGAAGAGGCTGCCCAAGAATCCCAATGAACGATGGTCTAACAGAATATTTTAAAGAGAGCGTGAGGCGCAACCTTCATGAAAGGAGAGAATTCTCTGCTTTTGGGCACGTCAATGTGTTTGTGAAAGATGCTCTCCCACAGAATATGGAAGTGACCAGTATTATCCAGAAACTTGAAGACACCATTCCGTCTCATCTTGTCGGCGACTTGGAATTGATCATGTTTGGAAATTTTGCGAAGCTTAAAGAGCGTGGAGTAATCGCTTCATATTCTGATGGAGCTATTTATGTCATGAGCGATCAAGATGATGAGCAGGATGTTTATGCAGATATTGTTCATGAAATCGCTCATTTGGTGGAATCATCATTTTCTTATGAAATTTATGGTGACCGTCTTGTGTCGAAAGAGTTTCTTGGAAAAAGGATAGGACTTTATAATGTCCTCATGGGACAGGGAATTAAATTCACGAAAGAGCCATTTTTAGAGGTTGAGTATTCTGAAGAGTTCGACACTTTCTTGCATGATTCCGTTGGATATGATAAACTTCATATATTAACAACAAACCTTTTTGTGTCGCCATATGGTGCAACTTCTTTACGAGAATATTTTGCAAACTGTTTTGAGCATTATTTCACAGACACACCAATGTTGGTTAAAGATATAAGCCCAGCGGTTTACACAAAAATACAGAATTTAATGGAGACAAAAAAAGATGAGTATGGATATTAAAATTAACGAAGATGAGAAAGTTATTTCTTTGACGTTGAAGGTGCCGTATCTTGACACCCACGGGGTGGTTATTAAACACACAACGAAAACTATTTCAAACTTGCTGAAAGAGCAAGGTCATGAAATTACAAACTGCGTTAGGGCTGCAACCGTTGATAATAGATTTGAAGATACGCTTATTGGGACTTGGGTGTTTGGCTATGTGCCAGAACCTAAGCCGCCACCACCGCCCGTCAAGGCGACCACCGCCGCGAAAAGAACTCGCCGTAACAAGAAATACACCAAAACCTCCACAAAAACCACGGGTGAATAATGCCACATATTTCGTTTTCCGAACTCAAGAACTGGGTTCGGTGCCCTTATTATCATAAGCTTGTCAAGATTGACAAGCTTAAAGGATTTATCGGCAATGAATACACCGCTTTTGGAACCGCAATCCACACAGTGTGTGAAAAGAAATTACTAAAGGAAGATATTAACGATGAGCGAGTTTTTGTTGACAGCTTTTCTGATAATATTGCTGACCTCGGAGACGATGTGTCTGTGGACAGCGGATTGGTTGATCAAATGGTGGGACAAGGGAAAGCAATACTTCCAGAGGTCGAAGAAGCATTAATTTCGTATTTCGGTTATGATTTTGAAGTTTTTTCGACAGAAGAGCGTATTTATGAATCGATGGAGGGCCTTGAATATAACTTTAAGGGCTTTATCGATGCTGTCATCAAAACGCCTGACGGCAAATATCACATTGTTGATTGGAAAACCTGCAGTTGGGGATGGAACGCTCGCAAGCGTGCCGATCCAATGGTGACTTATCAGCTAACTCTTTATAAAAATTATTTTGCCAAGAAGCACAACATTGAGCCGAACCTCATTGAAACACACTTCGCTCTCCTGAAGAGGACAGCAAAGAAAGATCGTGTTGAGTTCTTTCGGGTCACAAGTGGTCCAATAAAAATGGCAAATGCTCTTAAACTTCTTGAGAAAGCGGTTTATAATATTGAGAAGAGAAACACTTTGAAGAATCGAACGTCCTGTCGAAATTGTGAATTTTACAGGACAGAACATTGCAAATAAAATAACAGGAAAGAATTAATGCAAAAAAAGATCAAGATCTTTACTTTGTCTGATCATCCATTGTCGCCTTCGGGCGTCGGGACACAGACAAGGTATTTCATTGAAACATTGCTCGCCACTGGCAAGTTTCAATTTGTTTGTTTCGGTGGTGCCGTAAAGCACAATGATTATCGTCCACAGAAGATTGATCCGTGGGGCGAAGATTGGCGTATTTTCCCAGTCGATGGATATGGAACACAGGAGATGGTTCGTTCTCTGATGAGAACTGAGCGCCCTGATATTGTTTGGTTTATGACTGACCCCCGCTTTTGGGGCTGGCTGTGGGAGATTGATGATGAGATTCGTCAAAACGCTCCAATGGTTTATCACCACGTTTGGGACAACTTTCCTGCACCACAATTCAATAAGATGTTTTATGAGTCCAACGATAAGATTGTCACAATCTCCAAAGTGACTGATGATATTGTCCGAACTGTTGCACCAGATGTGGATTGCACTTATTTGCCGCACTCAGTTCAGAGTGATGTGTTCACAAGCGAAATCACACCAGAGGTGGCGGAAGAGGAGCAAGAATTCAAGCTTCAGATGATCAAGGAGACAAGTCGCGACGGGCTTTATAATGAAGACAAGCTGATTTTCTTTTGGAACAATCGAAACGCTCGCCGAAAGCAGAGCGGGACTTTGATTTATTGGTTCAAGGACTTTCTTGATCAGGTTGGCCACGATAAGGCCTCTCTCGTCATGCACACAGATCCAAAGGATCCAAATGGGCAGGACTTGCACCACCTTATTGTGACCCTTGGACTTAATGACGGACAAGTCATTCTTTCAACTCAGAAGGTCGAATCCCCCGATTTAGCAAGAATTTATCGGGTCGCAGACTGCACAATTAATATTTCTGATGCTGAAGGCTTCGGTCTGGCAACTTTGGAATCTCTTTCCTGTGGGACTCCAATTATTGTCACAATGACAGGAGGCCTTCAGCAACAGGTCACAGATGGCGAAAATTGGTTTGGCATTGGCATTGAGCCTGCTTCCAAGTCCATCATTGGCTCACAGGCTGTCCCATATATTTATGAAGATCGGATTTCCAAAGAAGACTTCCTCGACGCAATGAATAAAATGTATTCAATGACGAAGGAAGAACGTGATGCTTTGGGAGCCGCAGGTCGCAAGCATGTTCAAGAAAATTATAATTTTGATACACTAATGACCCAATGGGCAGACCTTATGCTTGAGTTACATGAAACACATGGCTCATGGCAAACAAGAAAAACATATAAGTCTTGGCAACTAATGGAGGTGGCATGATTAAGATCGTTGTGAGGGCACCCGTCCTCTCTCAATCGGGATATGGAGAGCAGGCTCGCTTTGCTCTTCGGGCGCTTCGTCGCCATGAAGACAAGTTTGATATTCATTTGATTAATATCTCATGGGGAAAGACTGGTTGGATTTCTCAAGATGATGAAGAGCGCCAGTGGATTGATTATCTGCTGCAAAAGACGCTTCATTATTTGAATCATGCGAAAGAGCAACAGCAGCCTCCAAAGTTTGATATGTCTCTGCAGGTCACCATCCCCAATGAGTGGGAAAAGATGGCCCCATATAATATTGGATACACAGCAGGCATTGAAACCACCAAGGTCGCTCCGCAGTGGATTGAGAAGGCGAAGCTGATGGACCGAATTATTGTTGTGTCTAATCATTCGAAGAACGTTTATGATGCAACAACTTATGTCGCCCAGAATCAAGCAGGCGAAAAGATCTCGTTTCAGAACGAAACGCCAATTGATGTGGTCAATTATCCAGTGAAGACATTTGACCCCACCGACCTCGGCATCGAACTTGAAACAGAGTTTAATTTTCTTTCTGTCGCCCAATGGGGCCCACGGAAGAACATGGAGAACTTGGTTCGTTGGTGGGTTGAAGAGTTCCAGAACGACGAAGTGGGCATTGTCCTGAAGGGTCATGGAGCAAATTGTTCCACAATGGACCGTCAGGCAACGTTTGGCCGAATCAAGGCCCTTCTCACCACACTCCCCGAAGACAGAAAGTGCAAGGTTTATCTTCTCCATGGCTCCATGAGCGATCAAGAGATGCATTCGCTTTACACTCAGGACAGCATTAAGGCTCTCGCCTCTCTCACACACGGTGAAGGTTTCGGCCTGCCACTGTTCGAAGCGGCCTATAGCGGGCTTCCTGTCATTTGTCCTGCTTGGTCTGGCCAGATGGACTTCTTGTTCTGTCCCGTTCGTCGCGGAAAGCAAAAGAAGGCGAAGAATCGGGCACATTTCGCAAAGGTTGATTATTCTCTGGCACCAGTGCAAGAGTTTGCAGTCTGGGATGGAGTGGTTCAGAAGGACTCAATGTGGTGTTATGCTGACGAAAAGTCCTTCAAGAAGACGATCAGAGACGTTTATAAGAATTATAACAAATATAAGAACGATGCAAAGCGACTCCAAAAGCATGTCCTGACAAATTTTGAGTCAGACAAGATGCACGATGCTTTCGTTTCCTCCGTTCTTAAGCCGCTTGGTCTTAGTCTAAACTCAGAGGAAGAACAAGAGGAGCTTCAGGTGTTTGGATGAAAAAGATTGTCTTCATCGCTGACATTTTTTATGAGCAGTTGAGGAATATCCCGAGCGCCCGCAAATCATTGGGCGGCGGTGGCGAGATGGTTAATGAGATTATCATTAATCATCTTCGCTCTTTGGGGCATGAGGTTCAAGAGGTTAACAGCCAGCACGCAACTCCCGAGTTTATTCGGGAGACGGAGGCTTTCTTCCTCGTTGGAAACTTTATTGGTTTGAACAAGCTTGCAATTCAGCAGCTTCAGGCAGCCGATTATGCCATCATTGAGCACGATCACAAATATTTGAAGACAA
>Ga0098061_1000162_pt1 | contig 28997 bp, 17 predicted proteins | sample 22_taG_FD_92579 | JGI IMG/M metagenome (GOLD analysis project Ga0098061, IMG submission 92579) | Marine viral communities from the Subarctic Pacific Ocean - 22_ETSP_OMZ_AT15343 metaG | ecosystem: Environmental > Aquatic > Marine > Oceanic | place: Subarctic Pacific Ocean | collected 2015-01-20
CTCTACGATTACAACTACTACGTACAACACGAGTACTAGTACGGTTGTTAGTACTGCCATATCTACAACAACAGTTTACAATACGGCTAGAAGTACTAACACTACTTATAATACGAGTAAAAGCACTACAACTACGTATAATACAAGTACTAGTACAACCACGACTTATAATACTAGTACTAATACCACAACGACATATAATACAAGTACGTCAACAGTTGTAAGTACCGCTATATCTACGACAACAACATGGTCTACTACTAAAAGTACAACAACAACTTATAATACAACTAAATCAACGACAACTACCTTTAATACGTCAACTGATACAACCACGATATACAATACAGCAACAACAACTACGTGGAGTACTAGTAAAACAACGGCTACTGTAGTATCAACACATAAATTGACTTCAACGGTATATTCAACAGGTAATAATACTACAACCACATATAATACCAGTACTACAACAACATACACTACTACTAAAAACTTTTATAATACTTATAGAACAGATTGGTCTACAGGACGATATGACTATAACTAGGTAGAAAGTGGTAAAAATGTGTAATAATATATAATAACAACAATTAAATTTAATAATATGGAAATGTTTAACAAGAAGGAACTAGATAAAAGAATAGGTCCCCTTAAAAAAAGTAAAAATCTAGATGAACTAGAACAAGTTGAAGGCTACACAATAAGAAAATGTAGTGAAAGAGATATAGAGCATAGTTATGATGTTTTGGCAGAAGAAATGCCTTATTTCAAAACGATGGCATATACTGAATTTGCTACTAATTTTTACATGCAACCGTTAAATGTAAAGCTTAGAAACGAAATGATGATTGATGCTTTTAACGATAATGTAAAAAATCCAGATGATTGGTCGTCTTATCTAATAGATAATGTACTAAAAAAATCTGTTAATAAATATCAAAATAGAAAAGAAAAATTTGATGACTGGCCAGCTAAAGACTATTTAGTTGTACTACCAGGATCAAACAAAGTAAAAACAAATATTTGTTTAAATAGATTAAAGTTTATATCTAAAAAACATGGTAATAATGTATATTTTAAACCACATCCAATTACAACTCATCAAATAGTTGGTGAATTAAAAGATTTCTTTGGAGAAGAAAATATATTACCAAAAGATCTAGACATGTACTATTATATGCAGAAAGCTAAAAAAGTATATACTACTCATTTAAGTGAGAGTGCTATTTATGCTGCTGTATTAGGCAAAAGAATAGAACCAATTGATATATGGAATAATATAAATCATGGGTCATTTGCTTGTATAAATAATCATTTATTTACAAATCAAGATAATGTAAAAAAATACATTAATAGATGTTTTTCTAGTCCTAAATCTGGCATGATAAATCCAGTTATAGATAAGAATTGGAAAGAAAAAGTGGATAAATATATGGATTATATTTGTAAAAAACGAGAGGTTTATAAAGATTGGTTTATAGATACTAGGAAACCAAAACAAGAAAAGAAGTAAAAAGCGTGAAAATAGCGTGATAATATAAAAGTAAAATAAAGTTAAATTAAATAAAATAAAATTATGGCAAAGAAAAAAGCAGCTGCTACTAAGGTAACAGCAGAAGAATTAAAAAACATACAAGATAAAGTTAACGATATAAATCGTGTACAAATGGAAGTTGGTGGTTTAGAAGTACAAAAAAACCTTGCCATTGAACGATTAAAACAAGGACAAAGCGCTTTAAATATTGTTCAACAAGGTTTAGAAAAAAAGTACGGTAAAGTATCAGTTAATATTAATGATGGATCTTTAAAACCGATTGTAGATGAAGCTGATAAGAAAAATTAGTATCGGTAAAGATTATAAGAACGAAGCTATGCACTATGCCGTTGGCCAAGAGGTCTACGGCGGGCATACAATCACCAATATTATTGAAGAGGATAAAAAGTTTAGCATTTATATCGAAAAGAATGATGAAGAAATTCCTTGGAAAGATTTTAATAAAAATATGGCTATAGCAGTTGAATATAATTTAGAGTATTAATGCGAAGTATAGTTTATTTTATTGTAAAACCTAAAAGTTCTCGATATAATAATACTAAAGATGTTGACGGTAAGGAATTAATATTAAATTCTGAAATATATACACATCAAAGCGTTAGTAGAGAAGCTATAGTCACTGCTGTTCCGACAATAATAGATACAGAAGTTAAAAAAGGTGATGAAGTTATTGTTCATCATAACATATTTAGAAGATATAATGATGTTAGGGGTATCGAAAAAAATAGTGCAAGTTATATAGGTGAAAATAAATATTTTGTTAATAGTGAACAAATATACGCTTATAAAAGAGATAATAAATGGAAAGCACTAAAAGGTTATTGTTTTGTAAAACCAATTAAATCTAATAACGATTTATCAATAAATAAAGAAAAACCACTTGTTGGTGTTGTAAAATTTTTAAGTCCAGAATTAATAGATTTAGGTTTTAGAAAAAATGATTTAGTAGGTTTTTCACCAAATAGTGAATATGAATTTACTATTGATAACGAAAGACTATATAGAGTAACAACCAATTCAATCACAATTAAATATGAGTATCAAGGAAAAGAAGAGGAATATAATCCAAGCTGGGTATAAAGCTGTTGAAGAATTAGTTAAAGTTGCTAAAGAGCCAATTGTAGATTCAGATGATGATATTTCAGCAGACAGATTAAAAAATGCCGCAGCTACAAAGAAATTAGCTATATTTGATGCTTTTGAAATATTATCTAGAATTCAAGATGAAGAAAATTTATTAGATAATAAACCTAAAGAAGAACAGAAAATTAAAACTTTTAGTGGTTTTGCAGAAAAACGATCTAAATAATGTACGAACAAACATTATATAAAATTATTGAGCCAGTTAGAATAAATACAGTTAAAAGGCTTAACAAAGGTAAAAAATGGAAATACGGATATAACAAAGAGCATGATATTGTTGTTATAAGTAAAACAGGTAGAATAGGTGAAATTTATGAAATTCAAAATTTAAAAATAGCATTACCTGAAGAAACAAATGTTTTTAAAAGAGATAAAAGTAAAGAAAAACAATACTGGGAACAATTACAGTTACCAAAAGTTTTTAAAAATATAAAAAGTATATTTGATTGGAAAACATATCCTGACACATTTAAAGAAGAATGGTTTGATTATATAGATTCCGAATTTAAAAGAAGAGAAGAAGGTTATTGGTATTATAATAAAGGAATACCAACTTACATAACAGGCACACATTATATGTATCTACAATGGTCAAAGATTGATGTAGGTGCTCCAGAATTTAGAGAATCAAATAGATTATTCTATTTATTTTGGGAAGCTTGTAAAGCTGATAAAAGATGCTATGGAATGTGTTATTTAAAAAATAGACGTTCTGGGTTTTCTTTTATGTCTAGTGCTGAGACTGTTAATTTAGCTACTTTAGCAAGTGATGCAAGATTTGGAATATTATCTAAATCTGGTTGGGATGCTAAAAAAATGTTTACTGACAAGGTTGTACCTATTTCAGTTAATTATCCTTTCTTTTTTAAACCGATTCAAGATGGTATGGATCGACCTAAAACAGAATTAGCATATAGAGTACCAGCAGTAAAATTTACTAGAAAAAAATTACAAACCAACGAAAGAATGGAAGAGATGGTTGGGTTAGACACAACTATTGATTGGAAGAATACTGGTGATAATGCTTATGATGGAGAAAAATTAAATCTATTAGTACATGATGAAAGTGGTAAATGGGAGAGACCTGAAAATATTCTTAATAATTGGAGGGTTACAAAAACATGTTTAAGATTAGGTAGTAGGATTATTGGTAAATGCATGATGGGTTCTACATCTAATGCATTGGACAAAGGTGGTGATAATTTTAAAAAACTTTATAATAGCTCAGATGTTACAAAGAGAAATCGAAATGGACAAACTAGTTCAGGACTCTATTCTTTGTTCGTACCTATGGAATGGAATTACGAAGGATTCATTGATGTGCATGGAATACCTGTATTTGATACGCCTGAAGAAGAAACATATGGACCTCACGGAGATTTAATTGATGTCGGTGTTATTGAACATTGGCAAAATGAAGTAGATGGATTAAAAAATGATCAAGACGCTTTAAATGAATTATACAGACAATTTCCAAGAACTACTGAACATGCTTTTAGAGATGAAACTCAAAATAGTATTTTTAACCTTGTTAAAATATATGAGCAAATAGATTATAATGAAGACTTGGGTAATTCAATTGGATTATCAACTGGAAATTTTCAATGGGTTAATGGTGTAAAAGATACAAAAGTTATATTTTATCCAAATCCAAAAGGAAGATTTAAAGTTAGTTGGACGCCACCAGCTAATTTACAAAACAACGTTATAATAAAAAATGGCAGAAAACATCCTGGTAATGAACATATAGGTGCTTTTGGGTGTGATAGTTATGATATATCAGGTACAGTAGATGGTGTAGGATCTAAAGGCGCTTTACATGGATTAAGTAAATTTTCCATGGAAGATTGTCCTCCTCATCAAATGTTTTTGGAATATATAGCAAGACCACAAACTGCAGATATATTTTTTGAAGATGTTTTAATGGCATTAGTATTCTATGGAATGCCAATATTATGTGAAAACAATAAACCTAGACTTTTATATTATTTAAGAAGAAGAGGTTATAGAGGGTTTAGTATGAATAGACCTGATAAAGTTTGGAATAAATTATCTACAGCAGAAAAAGAAATAGGTGGAATACCAAATTCTAGTGAAGATATTAAACAATCACACGCGGCTGCCATAGAAATGTATATACAAGAACATGTAGGATTAAAAAGAGATAATACGTATGGTACTATGTATTTTACTAAAACATTGAATGATTGGTCTCGTTTTGATATAAATAAACGAACAAAATTTGATGCAACAATAAGTTCAGGATTAGCTATAATGGCTTGTAATAGACATTTATATGCTCCTAACGCAAAAATAGAAACACAAAAACTTGACATTAATTTTGCTAAATACAAAAATGATGGCATTACTTCAACATTAATAAAAGATTAATATATGGCTGAGTCAGTTATAAAAAAGATTTTCCCAAGTCAAATCGCTAGCGATTTAGAAAAAGTAACTCCAGAATATGGTCTGAAGGTTGCTAAAGCTATTGAATCCGAATGGTTTGATACTGATTATGGCGTTGATAGGTATAATTCAAACCAAAATTCTTTTCATAGATTGAGACTATACGCTAGAGGAGAACAATCAATACAAAAATATAAAAATGAATTATCTATTAATGGTGATTTATCATATTTAAATTTAGATTGGAAACCAGTACCTATTATACCTAAATTTGTAGATATAGTAGTTAATGGTATTGCAGAAAGAACATATGATGTAAAAGCATATTCCCAAGATCCGTATGGAGTTAGTAAGAGAACTAAATATATGGAATCTGTAATACAAGATATGCAAGGTAGAGAGTTAGCTAATTTTGCTGAACAGGCTTTTGGTATAAGTGTTAGACAGAATAAAAAAGAAGATTTACCAGATACTAAAGAAGAATTAGAATTGCATATGCAACTTAATTATAAACAAGAAGTTGAATTAGCAGAAGAACAAGCTTTAACAACTTTACTTGAAGGTAATAGATATGATTTAATATCTAAAAGAGTATATTATGATTTAACTGTATTAGGTATTGGTGCGGTTAAAAATACATTTAATACATCAGAAGGTGTTAAAGTAGAGTATGTAGATCCAGCTAATCTTGTTTATTCTTATACAGATTCACCTTATTTTGAAGATGTATATTATATTGGTGAAGTAAAAACAGTACCTATTAATGAAATAAAGAAAGAATTCCCTCAATTATCAGATGAAGATTTAGAGGAAATGACTGGACAAGGTTATCAAAATAAGGGAGTTTTTGGTAGTGATTTAAAAAATGATACAAACGCAGATAGCAATCAAATTCAAATATTATATTTTAACTGGAAAACATATGCTAATGAAGTATATAAAGTAAAAGAATTAGCCACTGGAGCTGATAAGATTATTGTTAAAGATGATAGTTTTAATCCAATGGTAGATGCTGAATTAGAAGCTAGATTTGGTAAATTAGAAAAATCAATAGAAGTTTTATATGAAGGTGCTTTAGTATTAGGTACTGATAAATTACTTAAATGGGGATTAGCTAAAAACATGTTACGACCTAAAAGTAATTATACTAAAGTTAAAATGAATTATGCTATTTGTGCACCTAGAATGTACAAAGGTAAAATAGAATCATTAGTTGGTAGAATTACAGGTTTTGCTGATATGATTCAATTAACTCATTTAAAATTACAACAAGTATTAGCTAGAATGGTACCAGATGGTGTTTATTTAGATGCCGATGGTTTAGCTGAGATTGATCTTGGAAACGGAACAAATTATAATCCACAAGAAGCATTAAATATGTTTTTCCAAACGGGTAGTGTTATTGGTAGATCAATGACATCGGATGGTGAAATGAATGCTGGTAAGGTTCCAATACAAGAAATACAAAGCGGTAGTGGTGGCCAAAAAATGCAATCATTAATTGGTACATATAATTATTATCTACAAATGATAAGGGATGTAACCGGATTAAATGAAGCAAGAGACGCTAGTACACCAGATAAATATGCTTTGGTTGGTATACAAAAATTAGCAGCAGCAAATTCAAATGTTGCAACTAGACATATATTACAAGGTGGTTTGTTTTTAACTGCTGAAACAGCTGAAGGTTTATCACTTAGAATATCGGATATTATTGAATACTCTAATACACGAGACGCATTTATTCAATCAATAGGTGCTCATAATGTTGGTACTTTACAAGAAATGAAAAATCTTCATTTATATGATTTTGGTATATTTATTGAAATAGCACCAGATGAAGAAGAAAAACAAATGCTTGAAAATAATATACAACAAGCAATTTCTCAACAAGGTATTGAATTAGAAGATGCTATTGATCTTAGAAATATTAAAAATGTAAAACTAGCGAATCAATTATTAAAAATACGTAGAAAACAAAAACTACAAAGAGATCAACAAATACAGCAAGAAAATATAAAAGCGCAAGCTGATGCTAACGCTGAAGCACAAAAAGTAGCTGCACAAGCCGAAGTTGAAAAGAATAATGCATTAGCACAAAGTAATTTACAATTAGAAGAAGGTAAAGCTAGATTGAAACAAGTTGAAATGGATAAAGAAGCTGAACTTAAAAAAGATTTAATGAACCATGAGTTTCAACTGAATATGCGATTAAAACGAATGGAAAATCAAATTACTAATAAAAAAGAAAAATATAAGGAAGATCGTAAAGATGATAGAACTAAAATTCAAGCATCTCAACAATCTGAATTAATAGATCAAAGGACTAAAGGAACACCACCTAAAAAATTTGAATCTGCAGGTAACGATGTATTAGGTGGTGGTTTTAATTTAGGACAATTTGATCCTAAATAATTGTTTAATTTTATAATATTATATTATGGCACAAAAAAAGAAAGAAGAAAAGGTAGCTGAAGAAGTTATCGAACAAGGTGGCGACATGAAAATGAAAGCACCTAAAAAACCTAAACCAACAAAACCTAAACAACTTGTTAGTACAGAAGAAGAATCTGATACTATTAAAGTAGATTTAGATAAGTTGAAAGAAAATAAACCTAAAGAAGAACCTAAAGAAGAGGTTAAAGAAGAGGTTAAAAAAGAAGAGGTTGTTGAGGAGATTAAAGACGAGAAAGAAGAGGAAAAGAAAGAGGAAAAAGAAGAAGCACCTGTTGTTGAAGAAATAACAGATGAAAAAGTTGAAGAAGAAGAAGAAGAAGAAGTTCCTACTGAAAAAGAAGTTGTTGAAGAGATTAAAGAAGCTGAAACAACTGGACAACCATTACCGGAGAATATTCAAAAAGTCATGGATTTTATGAATGATACTGGTGGTAGTTTAGAAGATTATGTTAACATTAATCAAGATTATAGTAAACATGATGACATATCTTTATTAAGAGAATACTACAAACAAACTAAATCTCATTTAGATGATGATGAAATTAGCTTTTTAATAGAAGATAATTATTCATTTGACGAAAATAATGATGATGAGATTGATGTTAAGAGAAAGAAATTAGCGCTAAAAGAGCAAGTTGCCAACGCTAAAACCCATCTGGACGGGTTAAAGTCCAAATACTATGAGGAGATCAAAGCCGGTGTTAAGTTAACACCTGAACAACAAAAAGCTATGGATTTTTTTAATAGACATGATTCTGAGCAAAAAGAATTAGAAAAAGCAAATGACATTGCAACAAAAACGTTTTTAAATAAAACTAATCAAGTTTTCAACAAAAATTTCAAAGGTTTTGAATATAATGTTGGGGATAAACGATTTAGATTTAATGTTAAAGATGTTGATAAAGTTAAGACAACTCAAAGTGATATTAATAATTTTGTTAGTCAATTCGTTGATCAAAAAACAAAATTAATGGATAATGCTTCAGGTTATCATAAATCTTTATTTACTGCAATGAATTCAGATGCAATTGCTAATCATTTTTATCAACAAGGTAAAACCGATGCTATAAAAGAAAGTATTGCAAAATCTAAGAACATAAGTATGGATCCTAGATCGCAACACACTAAAATAGAGACAGGTGGAACTAAGTATAGAGTAATTAGTGGTGATGATTCAGATAAGCTTAGAGTTAGGAATTTTAGAACAAATAAAATAACTTAAACTTTAAATTAGAACAAAATGGCAATAGCAAGTTCAGGTGCAGCACTCGAGCACCTACAACCAAGACCAGTCAAAGATTTATTTGCTGGCAACTACTTGGCGATCGGAACAGATTTCGATTTTCAAGACCAGTTCTTACCCGAGGTATATGAGAAAGAAGTAGAAAGATTTGGCAACAGATCTGTCTCTGGATTTCTTAGAATGGTAGGAGCAGAAATGCCTATGGCTTCAGATGAAGTCGTATGGACAGAACAAGGTAGAATTCACGTAGCAGTTAATAATGCAAAAATTAACGCTGCTGGTGATGCTGCTTTGAACAAAATCACATTCGTTACAGAAACCACAGGATCAGGCGCTTTAAGTGCTGCTGACCAATGTGCTTTATTTAGCGTAGGTGATACTATCATACTTAGTAAAGGTACTTCCTCTACTATGAAAACTACTAAATGTATTGTTAAAACCGTAAACACAACTGATATTATCGCTGTTCCTTATTTAGGACCAGACCTAGGAGCTAATGCTGCTGGAAATTGGGATAATACAGCTGCAACTACTGGAATTTCAATAATCGTTTATGGTTCTGAATATGGTAAAGGATCTATTAATGTTGGAAACACAAAAGATGCTAAGTTTACTTCTTATAGTAATAAACCAATTATTTTAAGAGATAAATATGCAGTTAATGGTTCTGACACAGCTCAAATTGGATGGGTTGAAGTTACTTCAGAAAACGGTGCAAACGGTTATCTTTGGTATCTAAAATCTGAACACGAAGCAAGATTAAGATTCGAAGACCAATTAGAAATGGCAATGATAGAAGGTGAAAAAGCGGCTCATTCATTCACGGTAGATCCAGGTGCTGGTTCTAACAGTTTTACTGTTAAAGGTACTGAAGGTTTATTCGCTGCAATCAACTCAAGAGGTTTAGTGTATAATGACGCTGACTTTGGTAGTGCTGATGCAGATGATGGAGTTGCAGAATTTGATGCAATCCTAAAAGAGTTAGATAAGCAAGGAGCAATTGAAGAAAACATGATTTTCTCAAGTAGAAATCTTAGTTTAGCTATCGATAATATGCTTGCAAATCAAAATTCTTATGGGTCTGGTGGTACTTCTTATGGAGTATTCAACAACTCTGAGGATATGGCTCTTAATTTAGGTTTCTCTGGTTTCAGAAGAGGTTCTTATGACTTCTACAAAACTGACTGGAAATACTTAAATGATGGAGTAACTCGTGGAGCAATCGGCGATGTAGATGGTGTTATAGTACCAGCTGGTACTTCAACTGTTTATGACCAAAATATGGGCAAAAACGTTAAAAGACCATTCTTACACGTTAGATATAGAGCTTCTGAGGCTGATGATAGAAAAATGAAATCATGGATCACTGGATCTGTTGGTGGAAATTATACAAGTGACGAAGATGCAATGAACGTTCATTTCTTATCTGAGAGATGTTTATGTGTTCAAGCAGCTAATAACTTTGTATTATTAAAGCAAACTGATTCAACTTATGGTGACAATTCTTAATCATCTAAATAATTAAAGGTAAAGGGTGCTTCGGCACCCTCCACCTTTATTTTTAATAACTTTTTAATTTTATTATATCATGAAAAACACAAAACAAAAAACCGATCTTGAAAAAGATTGGGCAATTAGAGATAGATTATATCTTCTTTCTTCTAATAGAAGACCATTAGTTTTCTCAATACCATCTAAACATGGAAAAAGACCATTATTATGGTGGGACGAAGAAACTGGTACAAATAGAGAATTAAGATATGCAACTAATCAAGATTCACCTTTTGTAGATGAACAACAAGGAAGATCTACATTAGGAAGAATAATTTTTAGAGATGGAGCGCTACATGTTTCAAAAAGAAGACCGGCGTTACAAAAACTACTATCACTTTATCATCCATTAAAAGATGTTCTATATTATGAACATGATGATCAAACAATAGCGATTAACCAAAATGAACGATTAAATATGGAAGTTGATGCTTTAATGATCGCTAGAGAAATGGATCCAGGTAAAGCAGAAGCTATATTAAGAGTGGAATTAGGTAGTGAAGTTACTAAAATGACATCTCAACAGTTATATAGAGATTTATTATTATTAGCTAGAAGAAATCCAGATTTATTTATGGAATTAGCTCAAGACGATAACGTTGAGTTAAGAAACTTTGGTATTAAAACAGTGGAAGCTGGTTTAATTAAACTTTCACCAGACAATAGAGTATTTACTTGGGCAAGTAATGGTAGAAAAATAATGACTGTACCATTAGATGAACATCCATATTCTGCATTAGCAGCCTTTTTCAAAACTGACGAAGGACTTGAAATGTATAAGAATATAGAAAAAAGATTAAAATAATTAATCACTTTATAGAGTAGTCATCTCTATGGGTGACTACTACTATAAATAAAAGAAATTATGGTTTATATAGACACAGTATATCAAAGAGTATTAGCTGTAGCAAATAAAGAACAAAGAGGTTATATAACTCCTTTAGAATTTAACTTATTAGCAAATCAAGCTCAAATGGATATTTTTGAGCAATATTTTTACGATCTTAACCAATTTAGTAAAGTACCAGGTAATGATAGTACTTATGCTGATATGGTAGATTTGTTGAAAGAAAAAATTGATATATTCGAAAGATTTAGACAGGATGTGACAATGGGTTCTGGTGGAGTTGGTACATTACCAACTTATTACAGAATGGGTGAATTATCTTATAATAACACCACATTAGGAGCAGACTCAAATCACAGTGGTTATATTGAAATTGAAAAAGTAGATCAAAACGATTTAAACCACATATTAAACTCACCTTTAACACAACCATCACTAGAATATCCTATTTATATACACACTAGTGAAACAGCAATTCAGGTTTATCCAACAACAATAACTTCAGCCGTAACATGTAATTTAATTGCAAGACCCGCAACAGTAAGATGGGGTTGGACAATTGTGAATGAAAAACCATTGTATAATGCTAGTGCAACCTATACAACTAATTTTGAATTACACGAATCAGATGAAACTGAATTAGTTATAAAAATATTAGAATTAGCTGGTATAACAATAAAAGATCCAGGTTTATATCAATTAGTTGATAAAGAAGAAACAGAAACAGTACAACAAGAAAAACGATAAAATATGCCACTATTTACAGGAACACAACAGCAATATTATACAAACACCCTTACATATAATGGTAACGGTAGTACAACAGCGTTTGATTTAAATACTGATATTAATCTTGTTGGTTTTGATCCATTACCAGCTTATGTAGCTGATTTTACTGTATATTTTGATGGGACAGAACAAAGTTCAACTTTATATGATGCTACTCCTTATAATAGTAGTACAGGTATTTTAACATTTGATTCAGCACCCGCTAATGGAGTTGTTATAACAATAACTCAAACAACAGCAAATGAAAGTTTAGGTAATTATCAATCTATAAAATTAAAAGACTTAGTCAATAACTTTATAATAAGTTACGTTGGTGAAGATAAAATAATACCTAAAGTAAGAAAAACTGATGTGTTATTTCATGCCCAAAGAGGTATTCAAGAATTAAGTTATGATACATTAAGATCTTCAAAATCCCAAGAAATAGAAATCCCACCAGCTTTAACAATGGCGTTACCACATGATTATGTTAATTATGTAAAACTTTCATGGAAGGATGATAACGGTATAGAAAAATTATTATTACCAGCTCGAAAAACAAGTAATCCATTAGCTATACTACAAGACAGTAACTATAAATATTTATTTGATAATGATGGTGTCTTGTTAGAAGCACAAGATTCTGATACATGGAATGAATATAAAGGATTAGATGATAATGTGGGTAGTACTGGAGATGGTAAAGATTATATAGATGAACCAACTTCAGCTGGTAGAAGATATGGTTTAGAACCTGAACACGCAACCGCGAATGGATTATTTTATATAGATCAAAAGAGAGGTAAAATATATTTTAGTTCTAGTATGAATGGTAAAACAATAACGTTAAAATATATTAGCGACAGTCTTGGTACTAGTGATGAAATAGAAGTTCATAAATTTGCTGAAGAAGCTGTATATAAATGGATTGCACATGCTATATTAGCAACTAGAATGAATATTCCTGAGCATTTAGTTCAACGATTTAAAAGAGAAAGGTACGCCGCTATAAGACAAGCTAAATTAAGATTATCTAATCTCAAATCAGAAGAATTAGCTCAAGTAATGAGAGGTAAGTCGAAACAAATAAAAAGTTAATATATGCCTGAGATTAAACACCATTTTCGTGCAGGTAAAATGAATAAAGACCTGGATGAAAGACTTGTTCCTAACGGAGAGTATAGAGATGCACTAAATATTGAAATAGCCACATCGGATGGTGATGATGTTGGTGCGCTACAAACTGTATTAGGTAATAATAGAGAAGATGTTACAAGTTATGTTAGTGGTGTTTATAATACTATCGCTGCTAGAATGGGTGATATATGGACAATTGATGGTAAATGTATTGGTCATTGTTTAGATACTCAAAATGAAAAAATATATTATTTTGTAGCAGATGCTAATTTTGGTGGTATATTTGAGTTTGAACAAAAAAATCCAGAAATATCTTCAACAAAATCAGGTGTTATAAAACCAGTATTGCTTGATAGAACAACTGGTGTAACTTTATTACAGTTTTCTACTTCTAATCGAATAACTGGTATTAATGTTGTTGATGGTATATTATTTTGGACAGATGGTGTATCGGAACCTAAAAAAATAAATATACAAAAATTTAAAGATTATACGAATGATGATCTATCACAAACCACTCAAATTGATGGATCAAATTTCGCAGAAGAACATATTACAGTTATAAGAAAAAATCCTACCCTAGCACCTGTTTTAAACATGTTGAGAACTAAACATGCGATGCCTATAACTACAACGATAGATTATTTATTTACTGATGATAATGGCGATCCATTTGAAAGTGGTGACGTGTTATCGGCGTTACAATTTACTCCTACGCCAGCATATGAAACTGGTGATCCAATAAAATTAACGTATACAGATCCAACAGATAATACTGAGTATGAGATTAGAGCCTCAATACAATCAAGTGGTACAGTATTTGATGTTATTTTGGATTCAGTTCCATTCGATGTTCCTAGTAGTACTGTGGTTTGGGATGTTGAATTAATAGACGAAGATCCATTATTTGAAACTAAATTTCCTAGATTTTCATATAGATATAAATATGATGATGGGGAATATTCTTGTTATGCTCCTTGGTCAGAAATTGCTTTTCTAGCAGATGATTTTGATTATGAACCTAAAAAAGGTTATAACCTTGGTATGGTAAATCAATTACGATCTTTAAAAATTACAAATTTTACTAAAAATAGTAGTGGTACAGTAACAGTACCATGGGACGTAGTAGAAATAGATATATTATATAAAACGTCAGATGCTAACAATGTATACACTGTTAAAACATTAAAAAAAGTTGGTGTAAATAATCAACCAGATCCAGAATGGACAGCAGACTCACTAGAGGTAACATCTGAAGTTATTCATAAAGTGGTATCACCAAATCAATTATTGAGACCTTGGGATAATGTTCCATTAAAAGCTAAAGCACAAGAGCTAACAGCAAATAGATTAATGTATGGTAATTATACAGAAAATTTCAATATGTTAGATTATAATAATGAAAATATATCCCCAATATTTGAATTTAATATAACAAATAGATCAGATCAACCAACTAATACAGATGAGGGATATAAATCTATAAAAAGTCAAAGAACATATCAGTTAGGTGTTGTTTATAGAGATGATTATGGTAGAGAAACACCTGTTTTTACAGATCAACAAACTGGTGCGTTGAAGTTACCTAAAGCCTTTGCAACTGGTTATAATCAAATTACAGCTAGCATAACAACTAATCCACCATCGTGGGCTAAATCATATAAATACTACGTCAAAGAAACATCAGCTGAGTATTATAATTTAGCTATGGATAGATATTATCCAGCTGAAGATGGTAATATTTGGTTAAGTTTTCCATCAGCAGAAAGAAATAAAATAACTGAAGAATCTTTTATTACACTTAAAAAGGAACATGATAATAGTATTTTTGTTTCAGAAACTGCTAAATACAAAGTGATAGCAATAGAAAATGAAGCTCCTGAATTTATAAAAAGATCATGGGTTCATAAAGCTATAATAAGATCTGGTGTGGCTGCATATGATAAAGCGGCTGATGATGATGGTGATATGAATTGGGATACTTTTACAGGTGGTCCATTTTTTACTTTTAGTTCAGCACCACAGGAAAATAGAAATTTTGTTGATATACCAAAACCTTTATGGGATGGTGGTCATTTAAGTTCTTATGCTCAAGAACTTCATTCTATGCCTGATTTAGCTATGCGATTTAAAACATCAAGTGCAAAATCACAATGGTATGAAATAAAAGGTATGTCTTTAATTAATGCTTCTGCTGATGAAGAAAGTAATTTTTGGAGAATTGAAATTAAAAAGAAATTTGAAGGCGATGTTGCATTTGTAACAACAGATAGTGATGGGAATGGTACAAAAGATACAGTTACTGGTGGTGTTGATGTTATTATCGCACAAAGAGAAATTAAAAATAAACCAGAATTTGCTGGTAGATTTTTTACTAAAATATATAGGGATTCGGTTTTAAATGACTATATAATGATGGAGCAAGTGGAAGAAGAGCCGTTTGAGAAGTATTTAATTGATTTACCAAACGACACTAATACAGCCACACCTATAGTAAACACTTATGGAGGGAATAAAGCAGCGGGTCTTGTTAGATTTTGGCTTCAATATAGTTGGCAGCCAGAAGATAAAAGAGCAGGTTGGTTTATTGACAGAAGTAAGTATGTTTGTAATTCTGATAATAGTTGGAGGAATCAAAGTTGCCGTGATAAACATTTTTACGTTGCAAATTCTCAACAAAATGAAGAAGGAAATTCATATCTTAATTCATTAAATACACCTGGGGCGAGCAACGAATTTGATAGAGGAATGAATAAACAAGGATATTCTACTTGGGAAGAAGCTAGAGATGAAACTGGTAAAGGTATGGTAGAAGGTTCAAGATTTATGGATATATCTTTTCACAATTGGGGAGTTAGAGATGGTAAGAAAAGTAGATGGACAAGAGTTTATGACCGATTTGAATCAAGTTATCACCCTGAATTTTATAGTGTTATCCAGGATGGATTACAATCAACTGGATCTGTTTTTAGAATGGCCCAAGATACAGCTTTAATTGAATATAAAATTATAGGTTGGACTAGATCATATTATACATGTTGGACCCATTCATCAAGCGGTTGTAAAGAAGGACGAGGTAAGTATGCAACACAAAGGATTATAAGATGGACGTTGTTATTAGATAAGCCATTAGAAGAGACTACAATTGATGCTATGGCTATACTTGGTAATAGTATGGTATTTATAGAACAATTAGGTGACGATGATGATCAGGGCGATTTTACATCTAACAATCCAGCTATATGGGAAACAGAACCAAAAGAAAATATTGAATTAGATATATATCATGAAGCTAGTAATGCTTATGATATAACGAACCCCGGTACAGCCACAGCAGCTCATACTCCCGATCAAAGATTAGATTGGTATAATTGTTTTAGTTTTGGAAACGGTGTTGAATCAGATAGAATTCGTGATGATTATAACGCGGTACAAATGGATGATGGGCCTAGAGTATCCGCGGTGTTTGCAGAACAATATAAAGAAGAGATTAGAACTAATGATATAATATATTCTGGAATTTTTAATTCAAGATCAGGTACTAATAGAACAAACCAATTTATTCAAGCAGAATCTATAACAAAAAGTTTAAATCCTTTATATGGAGGTATTCAAAAGTTACATGCTAGAAATACAGATTTAATTGCTTTATGTGAAGATAAAGTATTAAACATACCTTGTAATAAGGATATATTATTTAATGCTGATGGTAATCCAAATGTTACTAAATCTAGTAAAGTTTTAGGAACTGCACAACCTTACGCTGGAGAATATGGAATAAGTAAAGATCCAGCATCTTTTGCTTCATATGGTTATATGGCATACTTTACAGATAAAAGTAGAGGAACTGTTATAAGAATGGAAAGAAATGGATTAATACCAATAGCAGAATATGGTATGACAGATTACTTTAAAGATAAAATGAGGAATTGTGTTGATATTGTTGGTAGTTATGACGATAATAGAGACTTATATAATTTAACTTTAAAAACCGATGAAACAAGTGGTGGTTGCACTAGTAATACATCTAACAATGTTACCATATCATTTAGTGAAAAAACAAAAGGTTGGACGAGTTTTAAATCTTTTATTCAAGAAGATGGTGTTAGTTTAAATAATAAATACTACACCTTTAAAGAAGGTGATATGTGGTTACATCATAATAACCAAACAAGAAATAAATTCTATGATGATCAATATCAATCAGAATTTATACTATTATTAAACGATGCACCTAGTACAATTAAAAGTTTTAATACATTAAACTACGAAGGCAGTCAAGGTAACGTGATAGTGGACAATTCTGGTACTAACGTCTTAAATCCAGATGGGATTAATCAAGATGTATATTATAATAATACAACTAAAGTCGGTTGGTATTGTGATTATATAAAAACAGATCAAACATTAGGTGGTCAAGAAGGCAAAGTTCCTGAGTTTTTAGATAAAGAAAATAAATGGTTTAATTATATTCAAGGAATTGAAACTACAAAAGATAATTTAGATCAAAATGAATTTTCAGTTCAAGGTATAGGACAAATTGTAGAAGATGGAACTGGATCTTCAGGAACAAATTATGTATTAACTATAACTCAATCTCAATTATAATGGCAGGTTTATTAAATTGTACAGTATCACAAAACGGAACAGCAACAATAGCAGGTGGATCACCTGTAGGTGTCAAGGTTCTGCGAATGATTATATCACCAAACTCTGGATATGTTATAGATTATTCAAAATTTACCGTTGGTAATGGTTTTCCTACATCACCTGGAACTTTTACTAGAGGTTTTAATGATGTTTCTTTTGATCAATCTGGTACAGACAATGATGAAGCAATTAATAAAGTTGTACTTTCAAATTCTGGAGTAGCAGCTACAGTTGGAAATACTGTTTTAGTAGATATATATTTAAATGAAACATATGAGATGCCAGCTGCCGCAACTGGTTTAACTATTGATATAGATGGTGAAGCAATACCTATTAATGTGCAGTCAGTGTTAACTGTTATTGAACCTAAACCACATAGTGGTGATTTTCAAACCATCACAACAGCGTTTGAAACTACAGAAAATAGTACAAATTATGGTATAACTCAAACTAGTCAAAATGATGATACTCCATCAACTGGTTTAAGAACTACCGTATATACCATTAGTGATACAATTGATACTAATAAAATTGTATTTACTAAAACATATGCGGCTGATGCAAATTATTATTATAGTGTAACACCTTATTGGGAAAATGTATCAAATATAGTTCAACCTCCATTTGAAATAACAGAAGCTGTAACAACTAACGCTGATGGACATGATACAAGAAATATTTTTACTGTAAAATATAAAATGCCTTCAACCACTCAAATTGGAACATTAAAGTTTTTTGCTGATGAAGATTTATTACCAAACGCACAAACTCTTGAAATACGAAATTATACTATAGCAGATACAGATATACAAATAGAAGGTGAAACAAGAAGGTTAATTATATATGGCGTTACTGGTGCTAAAGTTAATTTATCAATAGTATCTGGTAGTGATACATATGATTTTGATGATAATACATTTACTAGTGCAGCTACAAGTTTAACTAATGCTGTAATAGGTGCACAATTTCCAACTGATGGAACAGGTTATTATGAAGTTGATATTGTATTTCCTACAAACGCCACAAGCAGTGTAGTTCCTTATGTACTTACTTTTACAGCTGGTACTTCTTCAGTCTTAGGATCTGATTTACCAACAAACCCATTAACAATAAATCAACGTGCTTTATGTACTGCTACATTTAATATCATTGAATCTAATTCTTCATGGACACCAACGAGTCTTGGTACTGCTTTAACACAAGTAGCTGGTGGAGGTAAATCCAATAATAGAGTTCCTGGAACATTCACAAACGCGTTCACTGTAACAGATGATGCAACGTTTTATTTAAGAAGACAACCATTAGCTACTGATATAACTAATGTAACTGCTAATAATATGTTATTCCAACTTCCCAAAGTGACTACAGATAAACCTACTAATCACGGTGCTGGTAGTGCTGGTATGACAAGTTTAGTAATAACACAATCTGATGCACGTATAGATTTACACCCAACAGTGGATACCACATGTTCTATAGATCTTGGTGCTTTAGTTAATTCGCCTCCAACATCAAATGCTTTAGCTATTAATGTGGATTATGAAACTGCTAGAACATTTAGTTTATCAGCATCAGATCCAGAAGGTGATACATTAACGTATTCAACAGTTGGTTCACCTAGTAGCGGTTCGTTAAGCGCTTTGAATACTGCTACTGGTGCTATAACTTATACACCTAATGGTAGTTTTTCTGGTAGTGATACATTTACATACAAAGTGAATGACACATATGAAGATAGTAACACAGCAACAGTTACATTGACGGTTGCTGGTAGTGGTGGTAGTGCTGTAGCTAGATATGCATTAGAAATATATAACTCAAGTGGTTATTTAACTGGGACACACTATATAGATGGTACTCAAGTATGTGAGAGTGGTAGTTTAACAGGTAGTGTTTGTTTAGGATTTGGAAGTTTAACTAATAAATGGTTTAGATATGTTACTGTTGCAGCTGGTTGTGGTAGTACTGTATACGGTAGAGGTAAACTAACAGGAGCTGTATCAGATGGAGTACCAACAGCTTATGTAAATGAAAATACCTATTTCAACAACAGTGATGATTCATATAACAACGCTAATGGAACAAGCTGTTAAACTAAATAAAAAGATATGCCAATAACATTAACATTAACAGGACAACAAATACAAGATTCGGTACAAAAGGGTGATATAATATATTATGCTACGCCTAGTGGTAATAATATTAATCAAGGAGATATTATCAGACTTGGCGTGTGTGATAGTATTAATTACGCTACTAGTGTAATAGTAGTTGATCCCTTATATGTTAGTACAACACCAGATGATGGGGATTATGTATTCTATAGTAAAGATAATAGAGTTAATATGATGACAATGATAGGATATTATGCGGAAGTTAAATTTATAAATAAATCAACAACTGAAGCAGAATTATTTGCTGTTTCTTCGGAAATATTCGAAAGTAGTAAATAATTAATAAAAAATGTAATAATAATAACAACAACTAAATATAAAAAAATATGTTAGCACAAGCAGGAGCGCAGGCAATACAGGGGATGATAGGTATAGGAACCAGTTTAATTGGTGGGCGCGCAAGAAGACAAGAGATGGAAGCGTCTCAACAAGGTTTTGATAAAGCTAAAGCACGTATGGAAAATCTAGATACATCTAATTTGTATGCTGGTTTAGAAAATCCATATGAAGACCTTACTGTCAATACACAACAAGCTGATTTTCTAGCGCAACAACAAAACGCTGCTTTATCAAGTACTATGGGTAATATGCAAGGTGCAGCAGGTGGAAGTGGTATTGCGGCTCTAGCACAAGCAATGGCAAATCAACAATCTCAAAACCAACAACAAGCGTCAGCTAGTATAGGTGCTCAAGAAGCTAGAAATCAATCAATGGTAGCTCAAGGAGCAGCACAGATACAATCAATGGAACGACAAGGTGCTTCACAAGCTAGAAACCTAGAAATGGGTAAAAGTAGATTTATATTTGATCAGGCTGGTATGCGATTAGGAGCGGCACAACAAGCGGTACAAGGAGCTACAGATCAACTTATGGCTGGTGTAGGTGGTGTAATGACTGGTGGATTAACAGGGTGGTCACAAAGTGGTGATGGAACTAGTTTTGGAAAAGCCATGTCAGATAGAAGATTAAAGAAAAATATAAAATTAATAGGATATTCATCTAGTGGATTAAAAATCTATGCTTTTGAATATATTAATAAATTATTTGGTAATGGAATGTTTCAGGGAGTTATGTCTGATGAGATACCTCAATATGCTGTTAGTAAAAACAATGGTTATGATATGGTAGATTATTCCAAATTAGACGTAGAATTTAAACAAATAAAATAATGGCAAACGGAAATCAATATAGTAAACAAGGTAGACCACCAAACCCATATTCACCTGGATACAAAGGATATGGATATGAGGGATATGGTGGACGTGGTTTTAATCAAGGACGACAAAATCCATATAGGCATATTACATATGGAGTACCTAATGTTATAACACCTTTAATGCAGTATCAACAAGATGTTAAGAATGCTAAAAACAAACAAAATTCTGAATCAAATGATGAAATAAATGGATGGATTAAAAGCATGACTGATATAATGGGTAACGTAAACTCATCTTTAGCTAAAGTTCCACCAAATATGTATGCGAGTTTTCAAGATCAAATTCGAAGTGAATATAATGATATAACCTCAATAATGAGGAGGATTGATGGTAAAGACCATGACGATCCTGATAGAATACAAGGATTATATGATATAGAAGTAATGAAAAACAAATGGACAAATACTAATACACAGTTAGAATCATTTTTAAAAACTAAAGTTAATTTTGTAGAAGCAAAACAAACAGGTGCTATATCAGATTATTATGAAGAAAACCCAGATGATAAAAGTTTATTTTCAAAAATATTTACCGATAATGCTATGTATGATAGAGATGATGCTGGTAATATATTGTTTAGTGTTGGTTATAATAAATATTTACCAAATGGTTCATCTGAAATTATAGAAAGACAAATTGGTTTAAATGATTTACCAGATTTAATAAAGAAAGATTTTGACTATGCTACATCAAGTTTACAAACAATACAAAATTTAACTAAAGCAAAACAACCTTTATCTGAGATTAATGAAAATCTTTATAGACAAAAATTATATCAAGAACTTAGTAATCCTAGAAGATTAAAATCTTGGTTAACAGATGATTTTATAATTCCAGGTGGTTTTGGTATAGATGAATCGATATTAAACGATCCTGCTAGATTTGAAGAATTAAGAGATATAGCTGTAGATCAAACTTTAGAGTTATATAAAAATGCTGCTCAAAAAGGTTATGACCAAGAACAAACAAGACTAAGAAAGATAAAAGAAGGTGGTGGTAGTACTTTTCCTATTAGTATTGCTAGATTTATGGCAAACAATCAAAACAGAACAGATTTAACAAAAGAAGATTGGCAAATGAATGTGTTCGCTGGTAGTGATTGGGTATTATCTGAATCCGCTGATGGATATGTATTATGGGATAAAACCCTTAATAAAGGCGCTATAACAACAGAAAGTTCTAAGAGTTCAGCATATTTAACAGCAAATTTAATTGGTGCTATTTCTATTCCTAATTTACATGTTAAAACATTAGAGAACTTTATTAAAAACGTTTTTAATAAATAAAACAATATGCCAAACGGAAACGATGAAAATCAAAGATTATTGGATTATTGGAATTCAATAGGTACACAACCTATTGAAAATAATAATGTTATACCTGAACCAGAAAAAAAAGAATTTGATTTTTGGGGAGATCATGATACCGTTATTGGTTTAGGTCCCAGTGTATCCCTTGGTACACCTGCAATAGAAAAAATAGCAAAAAAGGAAAAGGAGAAAGAAAATAAAAGAGTTAATGATGCTTTACATATAAAACAAAAAAAAGTTGCTGATCCTGTTATATCAGATTGGTTAAATAATCCAGATAATATTACAGCATCTACTAACATTGTAGATGAACCCAATTGGAATCATATATATATGGGATATGATGATCCAGATAAAGGGGATGCTAAATCAAGAAAAGATATAGCTAAAGAAATCAAAAAAATATTTGGCGTAGAAAATTGGTATGGAGGTTGGGAAGCTAAAGAGGGTTTTGATAAACTTACCGAAACTGATCTTGATAAACTTATTAAAGATGGTATAAAAAATAAAGCCCATAAAGAACAAGCGGTTAAAGTTGAAGAAGCAAAATTAGAATATGTTGAGTTAATAAAAGAAAAAGCAATTAACGATTCTAGATATAATAATTTATCTTCTATTGAAACATTATACCGATTAAAAGACTATCAATCTCTCGATCCTGATGAGAAAAAAGTAGCAGATCTTATTGTAGAATTAAAAGAAATAAGAGATAATCAAAATCCTTCCGAAAATCAAAATCAAATAATTTCACAAAAACAATCAGAAATACAAGCAGCTATTGATAAATTAAGCTGGAGACAAGATGGTGATCAATATATTGATTACTCTACTGGATCTACATTCGAAAAAATGTCTGAATCCGAAAAATCAACTAACTTCACATACACACAAGAAGAATTAGCAGCATACAAGAAAGCTATAGAAGATGGTACAATTACAGCTACAACTCAAGAAGATCATATTAATAATTCATACAATCAAGAACTACTTAATTTAAATTATAGTGATTTAAAAGGTGAGGAAATATTAGACGTTACTATTAACGATCATCAAGCTTGGAGATTATTACAACGCTTGGGGCATAAACCGACTGGTCGTAATAAAAATGGATTTGAATTTCAAATTCCCTTAAGTGTATTAGGAGAAAATTATTACGATATAATAGAAGGAACAAGTAATCCATCTAATCTTGGTGGTTATAATATAGAAACATTAACAAGTGAAGATAAAGAATTTTTCGGAATAAAAGATTATACTGAATTAAGTTTTGATAGTGCTTGGGGTCATACTGGACTAACTAGTGAATCTAAAAACCAAAACAATACTACATGGGAAAAAGCTTGGAGTGGTGAAGCAGAATTTGCAGACAAAGATTATTCAAGAGCATTTAAATTAATGGTAAGAGATTATAGAGATGATAGAAGAGCTATATTAGGTAGAAAAGAAGTTTTAAAAGATATGGCTTTACTTAATATAAATCCAACAACTAAAATACAAGGTGGTTTGGAGAAAACAGGAGATTTCTTTATAAGAGGTGGAGAACAAATTGTTACAGGTTTTATGGGTGATGCTGAACAGTGGTTAGGTGTTGAAGATACTAAAGATGTTAACTGGAGTAATAGAAGAGAAAAAGATATACTACAAAGTGTTGAAGATGTATATGGTAAAGTACTAACTGATGATATGAAAGAAGAAGTTAGACGTAGTTTTGGATATGGTGTATGGGAAAGTTTTACAGGATTTGTACCAGCTTTAACTGAATTTATGTTAATAGATGCTGCGGCTAAAAAAGTAGGTGTAATTACAGGTTTACCTAAATTAGCAAAATCTTTATATAAAGTCTCAAGAGGAGCTGGAGTTGGTGTCAGAGGATCACGAGCAATTGCTCACACAACAAACCATTTGTTACATGCTATGTATGAAGAAGCTAAAATGAGAATTGCTTTTGATGAATACTATCATCTAGGTGGTGGTACTGCCTTTTATGGAATGGGCAAGATACTACCATTTGTAAAATTTGGATCACCTATGTGGAAAAATTTTGCAAATAATTATGTAAGAGGGGGTACGGCTGGTATGTTATCTGTTCAAGCCGCTTCAAATCTAGAGGCTGCTGTAGATGATTTACGTGGAAATGAAACTTGGCAAACACATCTTAATCAAGAATATTTTAATGAAGAAGGTGGATTTGCATTTAAGAAAGTATCACAACAGATGCTTACAGATTTCTTTGTGTTTGGTGGTTTAGGTATTAGAGGTATGATAAAAGAAGGTCAAAAAGTAGGTAAACCTTTCTCACTTGGTATGATACCAGTTAGAGGTAAAAAACTTCCTAATTCTAGTTTATTACCAGCTCAATGGAGAGGTAAGGTATGGTGGAAAGGTTATGAAGATATTAAAAATGAATCACAGGAACTTTACAATAAAGCACTAAATCAAGTTGAATATTATAAAGGACTTAATGAAGATCCAAATTCATTAGGTGGTTTTGCAAAAGAATTAAAAGCGGCAGAAGCACAAGCTAAAAAATGGGGAGAACTATGGTCACAATCTGAAATAATGCTTCAAAAAGCTTGGAAAGAAGATATGTGGCAAGATAATAAAAAAGCAACTGAATTATTAAATGAACAGTGGAGTGGTGTTAAAAATCTTGTTAAATCTCAAACTGGTAAAGACATGGAGTTTGTTGCTTCTAAAGAACCACCAGATTGGGTTACTGATCAAACGGCAACAGCCGAAGTTAATAAAACAACGGGTCAAGTTTGGGTTAATACTAAACTAGCAGAACCTGGAAAAATACCACATGAGATACTTGGACACATAGCAACATTAGGTTTTGGTACTAAACAAAAAAGACAATTAAGAACCGCTTTAGAAAAAGCGTTTGGTAATAAAAAATTATATATACAAGGTAAAGAAAGAAGTTTAACTGAAACAATTGGTGAAGAATATTTACTTTCTCCAGAAAAACGTAAATCAATTATTAATGATGATAAGCTATCTACTAAAGAAAAAGCTAAAAAAATAAAGGAAGAAGAAGAAAAACTACAAGATGAAGAATATATAGCTTTTACATTTGAAGCTTTAGCAAATCCTAGAAATTATAGTAAATTTGTTAGTTCTGATAAATACACTGACTATGGTTCTTTTATGCAAAAGTTTATTCAAAGCACTGGTATAAGAAATTATGAAATAAAAACTAAAGAAGATTTAGTTAATTTTATGTATGCTATGGCATCAGGTGTTAAAAACCAAAAGTTGTCTAAACAGATGTGGGATACTTTTCAAAATATCCATAAAGAAAATTGGTTAAAAGAACCTATAGAAACTGATATGAGAACCAAAGAATCTAAAGCTGAAGAGTTTTTAGAATTATCTCCAGCTTCAAAAGATCTTAATATTAAACAATCTAGTGATCTTCAAAAAAAATATGAAACTTTACTTAAAGAAAGGGGTATAGATGAAACAATAAAAGAATTAATAGGTAAACCAGATCCTAATACACCAGAAACATCTGTATCTAAAGAGTTTGATAAAATACTATATAACGCTATAAATGAATATAATAGACATATGATTCGTAAAGGCGCTGAAAATAGACAAGTACTTGATCCCACAGAAAGATACATGTTAGCAAATGAATTGTTGACTGATATGACGAAACAAGGTGAAGCTGAAGAAGCTGGTAGAGATAGGAAAGAAAGAGGTTTACGAGGTATAATAAAAGAATATTATAATTATAAACCAAAAAAAGGTGAAGTAAAACAACCGCTCTCTCAAACAATAATGGAACATCTTAAAGTACGTATTTTTAAAATAAAACAAGGTACGGAAATGGACCAACAAATAAAAACTGTTAGTTTGTCAGATCCTGATATAATGAGAATGGTTGAAAACAAAACTGGTGAATCAATGTATGATTTTGAAATTGGGAGACCTAAAGATATAAAATCTGAAGAATTAATATCAGTAAGCGACAAAGCAAAAGCACCATCAAGAATAACTAAAGAAAATGTTATAGACTATATTACAAGTATTAAAAAAGGAAATATAGTTGAAAATTTAAGTTTTATGAAATTACATGAAGCTTTTGAAAATCAAACTAAACAAAGTTTGTATGATGCTATAGGTATAACTCCTGATATGAAACCAGCTGAGTACATCCCAAAAGCGATGGATTGGTTTGATAATGTTTTAGGGGAAAAGAATGCTCATATATTATTACCAGAAACATCTAGTCCTACTTTTTACCAACCAACTAATGTAAATAAAAGTGGTTTCAAAAAGGTATACACAAAAACAAATGAAAAATATACATCTTTAGATATACCTGATTGGGTTAGAGTAAAATCAAATACACAAAACTTTAAATATGAGAAAAATGATTATGTTAAAGGTTTAAATAGAAGTATTATATTTGATAAAAGAGATAATGTAGCAAAAAAAGAAGCTTTTGAAATATTTTTAGACAACCTAACTAAAACAAAAACATCTCAAGATTTTAGAACTAATTTAAACAGCCCAGATGTTCAAGCTGCAATAAAATCAAGAGCACCAGAAAAATGGGTTAAATTAACATACGAAGACATATGGAATAAATACTTACATGATGTTGTTAGAGGTGCTACTCCAGAAGGAGCTCAATCAAAAGATTTAAATAGAAAAAATAAAGAAGAAATTAAAGTATGGAAAGAATTTGAATCTAAAATAGCTACTCATAGTTGGAGTAATTATGATGATATAGGTAAAGCTTGGGAAGATCTTAAACTCAAGATGTCTATTAAAGAACAAGCTATATTAGATAAACATTGGGATGTTTTATTAGGAAGTCAAGGATATAAAGTTAGTAAAAATACTAAACAAGAAATGATTAATAGAGCTAAGGTGTTAAGAAAGCTTGGTATGTTAGAAGATAAAAAACCTATAGTACCTGAAATATTCTTGGGAAAATATAAAGATATTAATAAAAGAATTGAAGATATATTTATTAAAAAAGGTTTAATAAAAGAGGACGAACTTGTAAAAAAATCAGGTTTTCCAAGATTAAATATAAACGAAACCATACAAGATAGATTAAATGATAAAGATTTTGTAAAAAAATACAAAGAGGCAGTACAAGAAATTTATAAAACACTAGATCCAAGAGTTGCAAAATGGTTTGTATATAGTATAGGTGGTAGTCAGTGGAAATTTTTAGGAAGTGATAAAGCAATGAGTGCTACTGAAAGAGACGCTATATTTAAAGATTTAAAAGGAGCTAAAGGAAGATTAAGTTTTAATCCTAATCATGTTAGATTGGTTGATAATGGAACATTTAAAAACGGAAATAAATCTAATCTTGGTTATATAAAAGAATTAGCAAAAGCTGACATATCTACCCCTGCTAAAAGAAGAGCTTTTATTAATATGATAAAGAAAAAATACTTAACAGCTAAAAATACTACATACGAGAATACAGTTAAAGCTAATAGAGGTTTACAAAGATATATATATGGTAAACTGTTTGATTATTATAAAGGTCAAAAAGATAAGGTAAATGCTATAAATAATATACAGTTTTTATTACAATTACAATCTGACATCAGTCAAGGATTCGCTAGAGGAACAGCAACTCACACAGCGTTAACAGTTCACAAAACAGATGTAATGCACAGTGAACACGAACTTCAACTTGTTAATTTTAATGGTAATACATTAATAAACATGATTTCAAATGCTGGTTCTAAAACGAGATTTTATAAAAACTTTGATCCTTTATCAAGTGTATATGAACAAAGTATAATTCCTAAAAGATTACAGCAGTTAATAGATTCCCCTGGGCAAGGTGGAAAAGTAGATAATTTCTATAGAGAAGGTTACAACACTGATGTAACAGCTAAAGTTGAATATATGAGATTTCAATTAATAGCTGAAACCACAGTTGATTTAAAAACTGGTAAGACATATAAAGAGCTTATTGAAGAAGCTAATAATATAAAACAAGGTGTCGATGTTATAAATAAAATAAAGAAGAATCTTCAAAAGAAATTAGATAACGCTGTTGGTAGTAGTAAACAATCTAAAGTTTTAAGTTCGCCAGAAATAGCTAAGAAATTACAAGAAATAGACGAAGCACTACGTTTAGCTAAAGATCCTAATACACCAAGGAAAGGATTAAGTGTATTTGATTTTGATCAAACACTAGCTAATACAAAAGAACAAGTGTTAGCTAAAATGCCTGATGGTACATTAAAAAGATTATCTGCGGCACAATTTGCTAGACAAGCAGAAGCATTAGAAGCTAAAGGAGCTAAGTTTGACTTTTCACAATTTGAAAAGGTAGTAGGTGGTACCAAAGGACCACTAGCTAATCTTGCATTAAAAAGACAAGGTAAATTTGGAAGTGAAGATATATTTATATTAACCGCTAGACCACAGGAAGCGGCAAATGCTATACACAAGTTTTTAAAAGGTATCGGTTTAGAAATCCCTATAAAAAATATTAAAGGTTTAGAAGACGGTACCCCACAAGCAAAAGCGTTGTATATATTAGA
>Ga0098061_1000163_pt1 | contig 28941 bp, 5 predicted proteins | sample 22_taG_FD_92579 | JGI IMG/M metagenome (GOLD analysis project Ga0098061, IMG submission 92579) | Marine viral communities from the Subarctic Pacific Ocean - 22_ETSP_OMZ_AT15343 metaG | ecosystem: Environmental > Aquatic > Marine > Oceanic | place: Subarctic Pacific Ocean | collected 2015-01-20
GGTAGATTATTTTCTGTAGTCATAGCGGGGGACATTTTTCCGGCAGTTATTGAGTTCAAAGCCCAAGTTCCATTATAAGAACCGGTATCTGTAATAACAGCTATCCCATGTTCATAAAATACATTTCCAACATAATTATCAGATGATGATAGTGATGTAGCTCCACTTTGAGATAAATCAGCATTTGTTGGATATAAATTACCATAACCATCATCTTTTATTGTTATAGAATAAGGTTGTGTTGCATCAGTAAATTGAAATGTTCCAGGTTTAATACTATTTCCATATAAACTACTTGAAATTGAATAAACTACACCAATATCATTAAATTTATTTTTATGTTGAGGGTTTATGTTTTCTTGAGTGTAATTATAAAAAGTACCGGTACCGGTAAATGAAGAATTACCACCAAAATTGTGGATTTTATAATATAAAAAATTTAGGGAGTTGTAATAACTTTGAGATAATTCATTACTTGAAGCAGAAGAAAAAGCGACGGTGTAAACTCCGTCGCTTCCGCTATCAATATTTAAAGTTCTGTTTACTTCATTGTTAAAGTATTGAATGTCCTCTGGATTAAAAACTTTATACATAGTTTAGTTCTTCCCATAACATTATCCATCAAGTTTAGCAGCTATAGTAAGTTCCTTGTTAAAGTTTTTCTTTTGAGGTACATTTAATTTCGCAACTGCAATCAATTCATTAAATGAATTGTAAAGCCCAACACCACTAACATATACTGATGGGTCTCCAACCATTGGTTCTATAATATCACCAAGTGTTGAACCACTAGTAATGAATGTTGGATTAGATGAAAAATTAAATTCTTGATGAAACATTCTACAATAATATGTAGTTTGATTTAAATCTTGCTCTGACCTTACAGTTATTGAACCAGACCTAAAAGCATTTACCAGTTTCATAGGATTATCAGCGTTTCCATCTGTACGAAGGTCAGGATTCAATCCTTTACCAGTTCCTACTCCCATATCACTTCCAGAATGAGTACCTTCAGCAGCTGTTGATGCACTTGTACCTGGAATACTTGCAGAAAGTTTAGTAGCCGATAATACAATAGAACCTACATCAGGATAAAAATGTCCGTAAACTGTATCCCAACCAGTTCCAATGTCTCTAGTTCCAGCACTTCCAGTTATTACATAATAATAATCACCTGCAATAGATGGATATCTACTTGAAGTATAGTTTGTTAAAACTAATGTTGTTGCAACTCCACCAGCACCAACTTCATCTGAACCACTCATTACAAGAGTAAATTGTCCATTAACTCTATCTTTCATCTTTGCTGACTTAACAGATACAACATATATGTTATCTTCTGAAAATGAATTACTTCCAGAAATATCTGTAAATGCAAATTTAGCATATGGGTCATCCAATACTACATTTGCAAACTGTTTATATACTGCTTCTGTTTCTCTAACAGATTTGTTGTATCCCGCAGATAAATCAGAACCAGAAGCGTAGGAGCTTCCAAAAGATACATCAAAGTATTCTGTACCACCACTATCAGTAATAGTATGAAAATAACTATTATTTGATGAACTAATTGACGCAGTTGTGATAATTGAACCAGTAAGTTGACCAGCTCCATTATTAAATATACCCGCAGTAACCTTAGTAGTATCGGTAAAGATATCAGTTCCTGTTAAATTTTTATATACTGTTGTTGGCATTTCTCTTTCTCCTAACCTCTATTATTTATATCACTAATTAAGTAGTAATTACTGTATTTGGTTGTATTGTTACAGGAACTTCTGACCTAGCATTAGTGGTTGTTCCAATAATTATAATTTTTGTTGTTACATCGAAATTATTCTCATTCCTAAGTGCAGTTACTTCAATAGTCGCTCCTGTGGATACTTGGAAAGCTTTCGCATAAGTAAATCCTGATTGACCTATGAAATTTTGTACTGCTAATGGATTAACATCTATTAATTGAGCCCCTGGCGCACTAATATCTGCTTTTGTATTATCCAATAAAATAACTTTTACTGTAGGCTCGTCTATATTTTGAATCTGTACATTTAACTGTACAACAGAATCAATATAATCTAATGTAACAGATGTAGGATTTAAAGTAAATATAGGCATTCTTAGAGTACCTCTGTCCATATCTTTGATTAAATTATATTTAGCCTGAAAAATAGAACTAGCTACAGGTTCTAACATTGGTAAAGATTCTATACCAGCACCAAAATAATTAATACCATCATCGTGACTTGTATTCCATAGACTATAATCTATTTCGTCATCAAGAGGTGAAAATTTTGATATCTGAAATCTTTGTTGATCTGTTAATAAATATTTTTTTCCTAAGTCTGTGAGTTTTGCAAATACACTCACCGAACCATTTTTATTTTGAAATCCCATTCTCTATTCTCCTACTTAGATTTTCTTTTGATGTTTAAAACTAATTTTTTTAAAAATCTGAATATTACATTTGTATTCGTATATAAATATATAAAACCTAAAATTTTTGTTTATTTTATTTTACTTTTAAAATTAACTATCCACAACTAATTGATTACCACCCTCAGATACATCCCTTGTAAACACGGCACCAGTTCTTACTGAATCTTGTAATTGACCTGTGGTATCATTTGGTAATGGATCTTCACTAGTTATATGAGACCCACCATTTAATTTATCCATCCAATCTAAATCTATATATTTTAATATATGATTATCTGGATAAGTTATATCACCATTAAAATCACCACTTTCTGAAATTTGTACAGTTCTACCCAACATATATCCATCTGAATTTACTTCAGTATTACTAAAACAATTATTATTAGTAGGGTCCCATCTAAGAGATGTATAATCCTTAATATTTCCTATATTTCCACCAACAGAAAAAGATTGTTTCATTGTTGATTTGGTATAACTTCTACAATTAATTCTTTCAGTATCGCCTATAAAAGAACTGATAGGTGATGTACCTACTACAGCACTTCCAGCTAAATCACTTGTATATGGATGTATTATACCATAAACTGGATTAGTAGTCGGAGCATAAGAAGCTGTTACATTATGATTATTATATAAGTTAATTATATCTGTATTCGTAAGATTGGTGGCTACTTCATCACCAGTAACTGCTCCACCTGAATTGATTAAATTATCTACAAAATAACCATTATAATTATATGCTGATTCTTCTATAGATATAGTAGTAGCATTGAATATAAAATTACTTGCAAATATTCCGGATGGTTCTTGTAATACCTCTGATGAAATGCTTCCCATTTCAATTACTGTAGGATATATTGAAGAATTTTTAATAGATAAATTATCTTCCATTGTCATTTCACCATATATTTGTTGTGTAATATTACTATTATTAAGTGGTGGAGCCCAGCTGTCACCATCATCACCAACTAAATTACCACCAATAAAAGCTTGAGATTCGGCATTTAAAGAATCATCAGAAATCTGTTGTATAGCTTCAGAAGATAAAAATTCGTGATACTCACTTTGACCCATATCAACTTGTTGAGATGCCGCTATAGAATCAACATCTGGAACTGTAGGATTCTCACTTGTCAAATCATTAAATATAGTTGTTATAGGGTCTGTCGTTATAATTTCAATTTCAGTATTGGAAGTTAAATTATATTGATTAGATGTTGAAAGTGAATCCCCCTCTAATAAACTTTCAAAAGAAGATTCATTACTCATATTTAATTCATCTTCAGTAATAATCTCCTGAGAAATAAATGTATCAAAAAATTCTGAGCTGTTGTTTATATTTATATCATCTTCAAATATCAATGCATCTGTATTATTTATTGATTGGAAAATAGTCGAATCGAAAGTTGCAACTTCTTCAGCTATTATTGCATCTCCACTAATTACATCACTAATACTAGAATCGGATATATCAGGTTCCCATAATGGGTCACCTACCACATCACCTGATAGGTTATTAATAAATATACTAGAAAAATTATCATCACTATAATGTTGAATTGAATTACCAGAATATATATTATAAAATGTGGTATCACTTATCCTTATATCAGTTTCTGGATTGAAAATTGTTACTGATAAACTTTCTTCACTTTTACCTGAAATAGATGCATCTCTATCAGTACCGTCAATAGTAGAAGATGGTATTTCGGATGTAATTCCAGAAATTTCGTCTTCTTCCATTAATTTTAATTCTCCATCAGGTTGTACATTTAATTTAGATTGTTCCATTTCCAAATCTAAAACTTCTGCATTTTCTTGTTCTACTGGTGCATGAAATTCTGATTTATCTATGTTAGGATATGTCAGTTCTGATACAGAAAATTGGATTAAGCCAGCTTCATGTCCATATGAACCTCCCATTCCACCTTGACTTATTTTATTTCTATGTAGTTTATCAGATTCAATAGTTATAGCATTATCTACCTCAGTTCCTATTGGAAGTATTTCTGATATCATTGTCCAAAATGATTTTGGAAATAACTTTGAAACTCTTCTATTATAATCATTAATATCTATCTTTGTACCATCAAATCTATTTAATAATCTACTTCTCAAATCTTCAAGTTCTTCATAATATTCTTTATCATAATTTGCAGGATTTCCTAATACCTGACCTAAATCAAGGTCAGATAAATGTGAATCTATCAAATCATCAACAAGTTGACTAGAATTAAATCCAATTTTAACAATTGACCTACTTCTTCTTCTGACTTTACCATACTCATCAAATTCACGAGTTGTTGCAAGATTATTTGTATATGGACTAATGGATGCTCCAGTAATACTACCCCCAGGTCCAGATGTTATATTAATAGTTTGAGTATTTTTAGTTTTTTCCGGGCTTAAATTTCTAGGAGCGAATTTAAAAGTACTAATTGGTATTTGTTGTATTGATGGATTTTCAAAATTTCCTCCCAAAGCCTTTGAGAAATTATTTCCATGATTACCAATTATATCTTTAGCAATAAAGTCAGAACCAGATGCGTTTATATTACCATTAAAATCATACATATAAACAAATTTTTCAAAATCAAAAATTGAAGTTCCAGATGATGCATCAGGATTAAATAACCAAAAATCAAATTGAGAATTTGATGGCCAAAAAGAGCCACTAAATACTGCAACTTTACCCATACCACCAACAAAATCAGGTGCCATTGTTAGATTACCATTATCAGGAGCAGTAGTACTACCAGTACTCATATAATTTGCATTTGCAAAATGAGATGTACTGTCCAAAGCCCCAGTAATTGACATACTAATATGAGATGTGTAATCTATTATACTATCATGTGGAGCGTTAATTTGTCTGTGACCAACTGAAAGAATATATGAATGTGTAGCTTCTGCTTGTTCAGTATCTCTTTGAAGCATTACATTTATTATTCTTCTATTACTAAAATCTTCGCTAATCATTGGTAACAACGGAGTACTCATTGAAACATAATTACTATCCAAATCCAATGAAGATGTTTCAGATGTATTTAATTCAAATACAATAGAAGCATTTACTGAAGAAGTTGATTCTGGAACTAATCTTAATCTCCACATTTCCTCATGACCACTTGACCCAGTAATATCAGTACCAAATGAAGAACTTATTTCACCAAAGGCTAGAGTATATTCATTAAATGCTAATCCTCTATCACCAAGATTAGATACTAGTACTTGGTCATCATTTCCAAATGTATTAAAAATAAATCTTACACCGGTAGTTAATCCAGTTTCGCTCGTATTCCAATCGACCTCAAACATCCTATTTATTTTATCCATATTAAGTAAACGAAGTGTTGTTCTTCCCTCCTCAAATGATACATTTCCACTAGCTTTTCGTAAATCCTGATATCTACCTTCACTATCTGCTAAAGATAATGCACCTGGAGACCTTTGTACTACGGCTTCAGAGGAACCACCTATATTATCTACTGTAACTATATCAGGTGGAACTCCAAAACAATTTAATAAAGCTCTTATACCACTCTTTGTTCCTTTTGATTTATAAATGTAAATCAAATTATTTAAAATATTTCTCCAAATAGTTTGAGTCATATCTTGGTAGTTAAGTCCTTTGGAACCTTCTCCAACATAATAATGTAATAGATTTTCCATTATAGATGTATTTAAGAATTTCCATCCATAATTTTCACCTATTGTATCAAATAAAGCTGTAGGTACTCCTTCCTCATCATCATATGTACGAGTCTGAAGATGTAAATAGTTATCTATATATAATTTTAAGTCATCATATGATTCACCTATAACAGATAAAAATTTCTCCATTAACCCAAAGTCATCACCTTCTCTAATATGAAGAGGTATATTTTTGAATAAAGAATTTATATTTTGCTCATCATATTCTTGAGCCTTATTTAACGAAGATGAATACCAATCTTGAACTAATATAGAAGAAGTACTAAATAAATTAGTGAATGGTATAACCTCATCCATACTTGCAGTAGCAGTTGAGAAACTAGCAGAATATAATTTATCTTCTTTAAAAATTTTAACATCAGCTAAATAGGAAGCAGTTAAAGGAGCTTCAGCTACAGGTGCACCACTATCATCAGAAGCAGTTACATGATAAATTCTAAATAATTCACCAGTTGGTAAAATAGATGAAGTACCATAAGTTAATACATTATCATATCCAGCGTGAGCGTTTTGTATACCATACGAACCAGTTATATTTTGACCATTTAATACTTCCCATCTGTTACCTTGTGTGGTATCTGCGGCTTCAGCCGGTGAAAGTAAACTCACTTGTGCTGATTTAGGTCTCCAATATGATTGTGATGCTGCCCAAATATATTGTTGGAAACTTGATGTTGTTTCCATAGTAGCCGCTGGATTAAATGTATATTCCTGGTAGAAAGAACTTATTGGAATATTAAATGAACCTGATGTATATGCATTTTCCCAAGTTGGAATTTCCTGCCATTTAGCTAAAAACATTAAATAGAATAAACCATTAAAATGTGACATTGGATAATCTTCAACTTTATATTTGTTTGTAAAGATATCAGCTCTTCCATCATCATCTTGAGCCGCTTTGACAGTAAGATTATCAATCGAAGCTGAAAACATATCACCCGCCGCGGCTGTACTGAGTATTAAATAATTTTTACCTGTAATATCCCCACCAGGAATTGCAATTTGGTTTGATATTTCTTGATAATGACCAGAACCAGTAATATTATCAATCGTTAAATTTGTTCCACCATTACCAAAAGTAAAAGTAAGACTACTTGTATATGCAGTAGTTGTTGGCCAATCAACTACATCAAAATCTACGACATATCTATTATTTTGTACAAATTGGTCTAATCCATATTGCTCAGTAGTAACATTACCACTTGATGTAATCTGATACATAGATTTGGGAGTGCTTCCTGTAAAATATAATTTATCATTACTAAAATACCAACCATCACCCATTGACCCTGTATACCAATAATTATGAATGCTCTCGTCAACTGAGCCTGTAGTAAAACTACCACTTTTAACAACATCATCACCATATGTAGAAACCTTATAAACTAAATCTATACCTTGATAATCTGTTAATATGTCAGCGTTACCCATAACGCTATTATATGAAGAATTAAATTCACCAGTAATAGCTGGAAGTTTTGCAAAATCTAAACCAGCATTTGGATATGATGCTGTTGATTGAAAATCTTCATACATCCATCTTTCATATTTTGTAAAATCTTGAAATGACTTTGATACCGAATTGAATAAATGTTTCCGTCTATCTGTCGCACTAGATTCAGTAACATTCAAATTTGTATTAATTTCTTGTAAATTAGATTCTATAGTTTGTAACTTAGAATAAAAATTTCTTAATTTTTGTTCAGATGAACCAAAAAATGAATGATTATCTATTACGGAATAATCCGTACTCAAAACATTATCAGAACTTCCCGAAAAAATATTTGTTAATATTTTAGCTCTTTCAATTTTTTTTAAAGAAGTATTATCTACCATCTCATTAAAACTTTGAGCTACATCTATTGTTTGATTTTCAGGAACATATGAAGATGCACTAATATATGTTACTTGGTCACCCTCAAATACATCGGAAAAATAAGTTATTTGTTGTGTTTGAGTTGGGAAAATTTCTTTTCCAAGTTGTATCTTTTCTAACGATGATAATGATGAAGGTAATTTTTTATTAAATTTTAAAATTAAAGATGTTAGATTCAATGATACATCATCAAAAGCATAATTGATTACCGCTCTATTATCACCTTCTGCAGTTACTAAATTTAAATCTCCAGCATAAGTATTATCTTGAGTAGTACCCCATATATCTTTGAACATAGTTTTAAAAGCATCATCCATCTCTAATGGATACATTTCATCTACAGCCTGGTTAGCTATCCATGTATTACCATAAGTTTCAAATGTTGAATCGGTAAATTCACCTACAACACATCCACCAAAGGTACCATCACCATTGTCCATCCATTGATTCCATTCACCATCAAATCCACAAAAACAATCAGATTGGTAAGCTTCCCATTCTTCTCCTTCAGATGTTGTACAATTACCTATATTTGAACAATCTACTACATTAGTACCAGCAACCTCATTTGAGAAATTATAACATGTACCTAAAGATTCATCTTGAAAAAATGTTTGTCTAGCTAATAATCTAAGCTCTTTTTTTGATACAGATATCTCTCTAATATAAAAAGATGGATCTAAATAATTATTAAATCCAGGTTGTGCAAAGATTGAATCTATGAAATCAAATTTTAATGTATATGTATTTGTTGCAAAATTACGATTTGGGTCTAATGCAAGTGCATCATTTGGTTTTACAAATACTTTTGAAGTAGTAGTAGGTAGTCCAGATGCATCAAGATTGTCATAATAAATAGGTAATTGAATTTTATCATAATATGTTTCACCGTCCGCACATGATTCATCGTAGTCACCACATACTTGTATATCAGTACCAACATAGTAAGGTAACTGATCTGGCTTATAATATACTCTATCATCTTCCCATGTTTTATTTGAAAAATATTGACTAATTGTCTGAGTACCGCTACTAACGGACATTCTAATATAATGACCAGCTTCTGGAATTAATTCACTATGCGAAACAGTATTATCTGTAATTAGCTCTAGTACATTTTGGTCAAAATTTTGAATTATTTCAGGCATAATTTAATCTCATTAAAAAGCTTTTTCATCCACATCTACTTCTGGTAAAGCAGCTGGCTCTTCTCTAGTTATATCCACACCATAATCGGATTTCTGTAATGCATAGTCACCCATAATAATACCACGATTATCATGTCCACTACTATCGTGTATAGTTATATTAGTTAAATCGTGAGTATTATATTCCACGATGCAATGATTCTTTCTTTCTATCATACTATCTTCGTCTATAAATAGTAGTCCAACACAAGAATTTGTAGTACCATCTTCATTTTCTACTTTAGGATATTGTGGCATTCCATTATTATTTCCAGTATCTTCGTTAAAATCATACCAATAATTCCAATCATCATATCTTCTAAAAGAACCCGTTGTTTGAAGATTTAATAAATCATTCATATCATAACTACCGGTATTAAAATATCTAATTTGAGCTACATCTACCTTACCAACATGGTCTCCTAATTCATCATTGTACTGTCCGGGAGTATTAGCATATGCCAGTCGTGATAATCCTTCATAAATTAATTCATCATCGTTAAAATAATTTGTTTGAATAATATTTTCAACAGTCTGAACATAGGTACTTTTTTCAGATACTCCACCTACAAGAGCCGTAGTTTCAGGCCATGGTATAAATTTATAATCATTACCACCCAAGTCAGAAAAATCTTCTACAAATGCACCATCTACACCCATTAATAATCTAATGACAACCGCTCTCCATTTCAATGTATGTATTAAATTTGGGTCATCTTGATTAGTCATGTATGAAAATACTACAGCTTTAATTATTTTTAATCCGGCCGAGTCATAAGTATGTTCAACATCATGAATTTGATGATTACCTTCTTCATCTGAAGTAAATAATTCTGTATAATCATGTACTCCTTGATCTTCTTGAAATAAAATATCACTATAGTTATTTGGTAGGTCATTAATAATTTCATCCCAATCAACATCAAGGTCAGAAGCTTCCCAGTCATAAACATAAAACATCCATCTTTGACCTCCTAATATCTCATCATCCAATACTATATTTTTAGTAATATCTCCTATTCTATCACCATCATCTGCGTCATAACCATCTATATAATCAGGATAAAATTTATCAGATTCTTCAGATATTCTAAAAGTTAAATTTACCGTATTTGGAGCAGTTGTATAATAATAATCATCACCCACAGGATAAAATTGTTGTAAATCTACCCCACTATTACCTATAGATACAAAACTAATAGGCCTAAAATTAATCATACTATACTGGTCAACTGATGGTGTTGAATCATCTTCACCAGTTACAAAACTCATATAGTTTATTGGAGCTAATGGATTTAAGTGAATCATGTTTTGTTTATTTTGAACTTTGCCAGTACTGAAATCTATTGTACCTCTATCTAACCACCCCCAATAATCATCATATTCCCCTCCAGGTGGAATCAGTCCAGAATCTGCTCCTGGATATTCATCTAAATCATATGCGTTTGGTGCAACAGAAGAACCAGGTCCATAAATAGTGACAACCAAACCATCACATTCATAAGCCGCGGCTTTTTTATCATCACCCCACCATCCTGATTCAGATGACCCTTCATGACCATGTGTATCTTGATATAAAGTTGGTCTGCTCCATCGTTGTAAAGGATTTCTTAACTCATCATTTGGTATTTCATTCCCATCTACATCAAAATAACCAACAGGATATGCAGATGTAGTAATAGTACACCCAGAAGAACAAAATCTACTACCCCATTTCATTCTCATATGAGTTATTTTCTTATTATGAACTAAATCATAAAAATATTTTTTTGGTATTGCAAATTTTTGATAGGAATTATTTCTTTCATCTGTATTACAATAACCAGTTTCTTCTGCATTACCTTCCATCATTATCACTATATAAAAACGGTCAGTAACTGTTGTTCCTCCCTGTATAACATTACTCCAATATTCTATATCTTGGTCAACTACATTTCCACCAGTTGTAGAAATTCCTCCTGCATCTCCACCTTTAGCACCATTACCCGTTAAATTCCATTCAAACCAAGCATTATTAAAACCGCTAGACCCACCATTCCATTCCTTCCAACCAGATGCATAATTATTTCCAACATATACATTACTCTTAGATGAATTATGGTCATGACACCCATTATTCCATGATAATGTTTCTAACATCTGGTGGCCACCAGAGACATAGCTAGTAAGGCCATCTCCAGCAGTATCTATCCCTGGATGTGTTTTTTCGTCATAAAAATATGCTCGTAATCTTCCGTCTACCGTATCATAATTATTTCTTTCATCCAGATAAACTTGATTTATTTCAACTCGGAAACCATTTGGCCACATAAATCCTGGATATTGTTGTATCAATGATTCGTTTGAGAGGAATGGGTCATAAAGAGAATATAATTCATTACCACCACCATTAGGATTATTAGATATACCATCCAATACTCCATTTTCAGAATCATAATTGTACTGTCCATTAGCCCCTTCAGTTGGTTTAAATTTACTTATTATCTTTTTTATATACATAATTAATAAGCCTTTTTATCTGTTTGTGAATCGGTTTTTATTCCATTAATAATATCATTTCTTTCAGGCTTCCGACTACCAGCTTCAAAGTTCATTCTGAAATCTCCTATTACTAATCCAACATTCTCATTACCACTATTATCTTCTATAAGGTCTTGGCTAGAAACATTATCAATAGCTAAATCAACCAATAAATGCTCATTACTATAACCATCATTAGTGACAGGAGCATTATCGTCTACACCATTCCATTCTCTGTCAGACCCATATGGTTGATTAGAAGCTTCTACAATTATTACACTTTCTATGATTGAAACATCTCCATACTCATAATCATAAATATTTAAAGGTAAATTTATTATATCATAAAAATCTGGATGAATGTAAAAAGTATAAAAACTACCTTGGCCATTATTAGAATCTAAACTATCTAAATCACCCACCCAAACACCATTTTCAACAAATGCCTGTGAACCATCATCTGATATAATACCAGACCCTTCAAAAGTTTCAATTGAAAGTCCAAATAAAGTAAGTAAATCTTGATGACCTTCTTGTGTTATATTTAATGGATCTAACCAAGTAATAGATGCATCTTGATTTGTAACTACCCCGTCCTGTAAATAATTCCAAAATGTTAAATTATCCGATATACCTTGTGTTGTAGTAATTCCAGATTGCGATTCAATATCTGGCCAGTTTACAGGTAAATAAGCATCTGACATGATTTCACAACCACCATCTCCTGATATAGACAAACCTCCAATGGATGATCCTTGCTCACATATCAATAATCCATTTAATGTATATTGACCATTCGGTATTAATTCATCTCTCAAATTAGACTTTAAAGGTTCAAAATTTCCTTGTAATCCTAAATTATCAGAAAATAATCCAAATTGATTAAATTTAGGTAAAACTGGATAATAATAAATATTTCCATAATTATTTTCACCATTCCACCTTTGAAGTGAATCTTCATCTACTGATAAATTTCCAGGAGATATAGTAACACCCTCCCTCTCATAAACAGATTGTGTTGGTGGTATTATATTTTTCCAATATTTATTTGAACCTGGATTACCTGCTTCATTATCATCAAACCCTAACATCTCATACATCGATGACGGTTTTGTAAAATATCTAATTTGCCCTAAATTTGTGTCACCTAAGTGGTCACCTAATTCCTCTCTCTTATTATATTTACCGTAACCAATTAATACTGCTTCCCCATCTACTTGACCATATTGATTAATGCTAGCAGTAAAAAATCCAGGAGCCAATGAAGCAGATAACTGAATACTACTACCTACACAAGTATCCCAATTGTCACAATAACTACCGCTATATATCTTTACAGGTGTTGCACCATCAGTTATAGTACTATGTTCCCAACGATGTAAGGATGAACCTGTAAATTTATTTATCTCATCACCTACTCTTGATTCATCTATTAAAGATAAAGCATATTCAGTTGATAATCTATCTCCATAATTTTGGAAATTTAAATCATAAGGATTATCAGAATCACCTATATATCCCAAATGTCTAGATATAGATTTATAATAAATACTTTCTCTTGAAACTCCACCAACCAAGAGACTTGTATTATTATACGGTATAAAATTATAACCAGTACCACCGATAGCAGTAAATTCTTCATCAGATTCTATATCTGCATTTATATTAATTTTAATTTTAAATTTATGATGTTTATCAACACCTAAAAACGGCATGTCACCTGGAGTTTCTGGTAATCCATTAGACCCACAATCATCGAGACAAGTACTATTACAAGTTATCCAAACTGGATTATCTTGACCTTGAGGTTCAAAATCATAATAAGAACAAAGAATTTGACAATAAGCTTCACAAGTAGCTGGAATTTCTCCCTCTCTAACAGCCCTCATCATTCTACCTCTTATCTCATATACACCAGGCTCGTCATATGTATGGTCAAAGGTTTTTTCCCAATCTAACTGAATTGGTTCGGAATTATATTCCATATCACTTCCATCTCCCCAATCAAGAAATCCAATAAAATAAGAAGAATGATTAAAATGGTCAGGTATAACTGTTTTTGGTGAAAATAATTTACCATCTCCAATTTCTCTAGCATAAAAATAAAGTTGTACTTGAGTTGGGGCTGTATTATCAGCGTATAGTTGTGGTTGTAAATTTGGATCATAGTATTTAAACAATGTTGAATATTCTTTTGTAAAATCATAACCTTTACCCTGTAAACTCATTGGTGTTCTTGCATCAACATCAGGCATAAAATCGTCACCAATTATATTTTCCAAGCTACCTTCACCCTCATAAGATTTATCATATGGGTCACTATAAGAACCTGAAGCTATGGTATGCCATGGTAAATCCGTATCATCATCATCTGCAAATACAAACAATCCTAAAGCGGCTCTTCCATCTAAATCTTCATACATAGTTCTAGTTTCTAAATTCTCAATATCAAGTACTTCATCATCACCACCGTCATTTACAAACATTTCAGGTATATTAATTCCTTGCCATGGTAGATATCTTTGAGGTAAACTTTGTACAATTGGAATAACTCTTTCAACACTTAAAAATTTAGCATCATATCCTGACCTAGTACCAGATACCATTCCATCATCACCTTCAACTAGGGTATCAGACCAATATAAATCATAAGCTTTCGCAACAATTTTATATTCACCCGGTTCCTCAAATGTATGATAATGACCTTGATATATCAAATCAGAAATCCATGTGCCCTCTCTAGTACCTACACAATTATTATAATATTCACATGCAAGTTCACAAACTTCACCTGGACAATATAAGCCAGCATTACCAGGTGGTGGTCCACAATAATTACCAGTTATACCACATACATATCTTTGAGTATAAGTATTACCTGGCCATTCATGATTTCCAGGTTCATTGATTGTCGCTGAATAAATTGGTGGATAGTAATCACCAGGTATAGAATCTTCACCGAGTGGATATTCTACACTCCAATCTCTCCAAGATTTTGGATATCCTTCTACAATATTAGTTTCAGTAGATTCCCATGTTCCATCTACACCACCATTCTCATACACATTATTAATACATTGTATTTGATTATCTATATCACCACAAGCAATACCCTCATTATTGGTAGTATATACACAATTTGAACACTGACCTACTTCTTCATCACAATCAGTTCCAGGCTCACATTTATAAATAAATAATTCATATCTCCATATAGTATCTTTAAAGTTTAATCCTTTACCTTCATTAAAAGATTGGTCTACCTGAGGACCTATCCATTCATAAGGTGTAAATGTTCCTAATGCACAGAATACATCTTGTGTATCATATACAGTATTTGCAGTCCATTCATATCCAGCCCATGTATAAGGTTCATAAGTATCAGACCCACCACAAGTATGTTCAATACAGTCATTACCATCAGCTCCACCAAAAGCACTACAACTTGCAGTATTATTTGTTACAGAAGGTATACAAGCCGCACCAGTTCCACAAAGGTCTTCTTCTGGTACACACTCACCACCATTTCCACAATTATCTTGAGTTCCAGGATTTGTACAACTAGTTCCACCCATACCCCCACCGTCATCACACACAAACTGTGGATAACATGGATTACCGCTATCATCGCATATATAATCGGTATTACTTACGCAAATTCCATTCGATGCACATTGTTGATAAGTTTGTTCTGTTGTTACTACTCCAGCTCCAGATAGACCTATTGAAATACAATCACCATGAGTTGTACAACCATATTTTTGAAAATTCTCACCAATAATACTGTCACTATATGCACTATAACATTGACCAGTTTGACCTACACATACACCATGACCTATACATAAATATTCAGTTGTATATTGAGTAACTGACCCTGGTGGCTGTTCACAATAAACATCAGCTTCAGACATTTTCGCAAAATTTGCTCCTACCCATCCACCATAATTTGGATTTGGAAAATCATAAGTTTCATCACCATCAAAATTGTTAATTCCCTCTGGTACATGTATCCTTTCTCTAATATCATTACCAGTTATAAAAAATAAATATTTATTATCCGAAACACCGAATGAAGGAACTAATGTAGGAACAATATTTCCTTCAGGACCCGATGAATCTATAACGCTAATATCAAATTCAAGTTTTATACAAGAACAATTTGCTTCTATAGAATAAGGTTCACAAGTGCAATTTTCACTAACACCTTTATGATATAAAGTTAAATCGTAATAAGGAATCTCCTCCCATGGGTCTTGATGTAAATATATTGTTACTGTCCAAGCTCCTATATATTCAGGTTGAGCTATAAAAAGAGTACCATCGTTTGCAATACTTACACTTAAATCAGGTTGTTCATTATTAGAAATTTGTTCCACACTATAATATACTTCATCTACTATTTCCTCAGAAGGTGAGGTACATGTTGAACCTGAACACATAATACTATTTTCAATATCAAAAGATTGAACAGAAAATATATAATCTCCTTCATATGCCATATCCAATAATAATCCACCTTCTACATTTTGCTCTACACCATTATATGTAACTCCAACAAGATATGGTTGAATGTCATTCCTAATATATTTAATATTAATTTTCTTTTCTCTAAATAAATGTTCACCGTTAGCGCTCTGTGAAGCTGGATTTGGGTCTATAACTTTGACATTATATTGTACATCTACTGGGTCTAAATCAGCCGGTGCTGGAGTTTCTGGATAAAAATATCCAGAATTAACCATATCTATAATGAAACATTCATCACCAACTTGTTCACATCCACCATCAGATGTAGGTGCACCATCACCTGCATATGAACCAACCCAACCACCTCCCTGAGATGTACATTCTGCATTCCATGGGTCTTCTGGGTCAACCTCACCATCTGCGTCATCCCTTCTACATACACCATCATTTAATGTAAATGTTGAAATTCCAAAAGGATATTCTTCTGTAGGATACCATACAGCTGACCTGTCGCTATCTCCAATTAATTTACAAGTACCACACGCAGAATGACAATATCCTTGTTCTACCATAGCTGTATATAGACATTGGTCATCAATATGACATTCATCTTCACCTGCAGCTGTTATTATTACGAAAGCTACAGAATTTACAAAACCACCATCAGATGGACAAGGACTATCTATATGATTGGGTGACCCGATTGCAGGATATGCCTCTGACCAACATGCTAAATCATCAGTATAAAATCTAACTCTTTGACCCCAATCTTCATTGATAGGTGGATTTATATTTATACCAGTAACAAATGCAGTACAATCAAATTCTTCTCCATGTATAATAGTATCATATCCCCATCCACAACTAGTGTCAGGAGGATAAAAGAATGCATCGATGATAACATCTAATTCAAATATTCCACTACCTGAAGACAATTGCATTCTCTCACTACAGAGCTCATCACACGCAGCTCCAACTGCACAAGCTTCTGTTGGGGTACAAGTTGCAGTTGCTATTACATCTGGACCACATAAACCATTAATTTCATCACAATTATTTCCATATCCAGCTGGATATTGAAATGGAATTTCTTCATTAGTTATACAATTAAATACACCACATTCATCTTCAGAATATTGTTCACAATTAGATATACATTCTTCTTCGTCATTATATAAAGTACCAACTTCATCACCTATACAATTATATCCCTCACCACCTATTAAAATTAATTTTATTGTTCCGTCATCACCTTCAAATGATTTTCTAATTAAATACCAATCTATAACCCAAGTACCTGATAAATTATTTTCACAATCAGATTGACCATCTGATTCAACTGTTTCACCGGCTACTTCACAATGAGCATTTTCATCTTTACCCATTGGTAATTTACCAACTGTATGTAAGGTACCTCCATAAAATAATTGATATTCAATATCAAAATCAAATGGTAATACACAACTCGCATTTGTTATCCAAGTTACTGGATAATCATACCCATCAACTTCCCAATCATAATCATCTGAAGTTTCTGGTATGCTATAATTCATGGATGTTTTATCGATACAACCACCATATCGACATTCACCATTAGGGTCATATGTGGCTTTAGCCGCATCTACATAATTTGAAGCCGGTGATGGTTGTAATGTACAATCACCAACACATTCTACTTCACTATACCATGTTCTAGGACAAGCTTGTACATCCTCACAGTCAGTAAATGTACATAGAGCTCCACCACCACATGTTGAATCACCTCCAAAAGACCATAATGTATTATCTGTGTCTCGACATTGATAATCAGATTGACAATCAATACAATCTATTTCAGTATAAAAATTAGTAAATATGTGCCCATGGCCATCTGTTGAAGAATAACCTATACATAAACCAGACAATCCATTTACTGTTCTAGAACAAGTACTATCACCACCATAATCAATTAAGTAACCACTCTCATCTGCACACTTATATGAATCTGGTAAAACATGACCCATCGAATTTTGATTGTTTACATACCATTCACCATTTGGTTGTAATGCATCTATTACACCATCATCAATACATCCATATACAGGATATTCACAACTTGCATTACATCTATAATCATCACCCAAATTATGAGTAACTATACAATCATAATCACTTGTACATGTGTGTGCAAGTGAAGGTAAACCACCTAATGCACAATAATCCCAACTCGCTGAAGGATTAAAGAAATTAAATGGCTCTTCTAAACACTCCGCAGGTGGATTATCCCAAGTATGTTCTTCATCACAATGAGATGTAAAAGTACCTCCTGCAGCTTTACAATCCCAATAATTTGTAGATTCATTATCACTACATGTTCCACATGTTAAATCACATGTATCACATGTACATGCACCATTCATCCAAATATCTTCATTATTAACTGGTGTATCTATACATCCTTCTTTCATATGTATAGTAAGAGTTGCACTTGCATCTGCTACTGACGAACCTGCTGGATAATATACATAAGTTGGGATTTCAAATATACCTGAATTTTCTTCTGTTTCTGTATGCCCCGATGGAGTTGCATTATTCCAAATAGCATTTGTAATATCAAAATACATATAATAATATTGTACACAATTTACGAGCTGATCAGCTGAATTATAACAACCCTGCCAACCATTACATACTTCATTTCCAATACCAGCACACTCTTCTGAATCATATGGTTGATTGAAACATGGAGTACCATTATCTTCACAAGTTAATGAAGTACTTGGATTCTCACAAGCACTTTGAGTACTAAATTCTTTATCTACGGTTACATCATTTCCATATACCCATCTACCAATAGGAAGAGGACAATACCATTTACCATCTGTTACTGGAACAGCAAGACTTCCATCGTTACCATCTGACCATCCAGTCTGACTTTGCGAATCCCAAGCTAAATAACCTAATTGGTCTAAACTCGGAGTATTTTGCCAACCATTTCCTATGAATTGAATTGAAAATTCATTACTTATATTTATTGGTATATAATCATAATCTACAACAGCCCATATTTTATCAAGAATTGTATAATACTCTTTTTCATTATGCATTCCATCAACAAATGATAAATTAAAAGAAGGAACAATATGAGTAACATCAACGGTTATTTCTTGAGGAGATGTAGATGAAAATGCATTTTCAGATTCAACACTATATGTTAAAGTATCCCCAATAAGTTCTGGGTCTCCTGTCGAACCAACATCTGTTAAATCATCAATGAATGTATAATTACCATCCACAGTTTCAATAATCTCTGATAATGGATACAATACTGAATTACAAGTATTCTCTTCTGCATATTCTTGTTGTACACATCCACCATTACATGTTTCATCCTCACCACTCCAACTACCATCAGAACATCGATAATAATTTGGATAATTTCTATAAACAAAAAATCTTTCATATGAGTCATTAAGAGGATTTGTCGTATCAAACGACCAATTTAATGTAACAGGATATCCCTGTTTTATATCACTTCCCCAAATAACGACATCATAACAATCAGCTCCACCACACGCACCAGATGTTGTACAAGTTGTTTCAACATCATTAGAACAATGTCCTAGTTTTGTTAAATTACTATCCCAATAATAATTACAACACCAAATAGTATATTCATATTCAAGATTATCTGTAACTGGGAAACACCCTTGAGCAGGATAACAATTATCACAATCAGCTGGAGCAGATGAATCATAATTTTGAGCAATCGGGTCCATACATCCACCACATTGATCTAAACCTTCACAGACACCACAAGTATCCCATTCACTGTCACCAAAACATACACCTAGACAATCAAGGTCACTATTCATCATCGCGGATTCTTCTAAAGTCCAACATTGATTGCAAGAGTCAGGACCATATCCATTACAATAATCTGTTTCTAGATAATAATGTCCTATCCATTCATCTACCAATGCATAATCTTCACCAGTTGGTTGAGCATTAAAACCACTTTCATCTAAATAAGGTAAAGCTGTTCCCTCACATACAGTAATTGAATTATTCATAATCATATCTGGTGCATCACATGTACCACCTACATCATAACAATCACCGTCATCATTACAAGCTTTTACATTACCGGAACATATACCAAAACAATACCAACCCTCATCAATTATAGGGTTAACTATACTTGTTTCTCTAAAAATAAATTCTCCACCATCAGGACAGAAACCTGGTTCACCAGTACATCCATTAAAATTATCTTCACAATTACCATCTGTACTTGATGTTAAATCTAAATCTGGCCATAATGGTCCTAATAATGCACTACAACACACACCAAATGAATCTTCTGTTGCACTGCCTCCACACACACCAAAACAATCTGATGAGATATCATTATTTTCACTTCCATAACATTGAATGAATTCCATTCCTAAATCTACACAGTCACCATCACAATTACCACAATCATCATTAACTAATCCACTATTTGGAACTCCATCACAACCAGCACATGATGAGTTGTCTCCAAAACAAACATCACATTCATCTTTGTCTGAGTTAGATTCGTGGTCAGTTGCTCCACCAGAACATACTCCAAAAGGATAATTTCCGTCTTCACCATAATCCCCAGAACAATCATCATAATATGCACCGAAAAGAGAAGAATCATATACACCATCTTCAGGATAATTAGTTTCTTCTGACCCATCTATATCATAAAATTGATATGATTGTGGGAAACATACTCCGTGACAATCTTTATTATTATTTTCATGAGAACCTGATTCACCTAGACCTTCACAACCAGGATTAGATGGGTTACATCCAAAAGTAGTATTAACATCTATATTCATTGTTTGGTTTCCAAAATCTAAACCACCTTGTAAAGGTACTGGACCAAACGAACCTTGTCTATTTTTACACAATCCACAATCGTCTACATATCTACAAACATTATCAACACATATACCATCATCACCACATTCACTTGATGTACCTATGGCATTTTCTAATTCAGACCCAGGGAATGCAGGATTATTAGTAACTTCACTTATATAAGCATTAAATTGAGAAGATGTTACAACTGTCGTCGTACAAGTTTTAGAACATTCATCACAATACTCATCCCAAATATTTGTTGCACAATTACAACCATTTTCAGATTCTACATTTTCCAATGTAGCTATATCAGGCCAAAGGAAACCAACTAAATTATCATCACATTCACCAGTACATTTTACCTCACAATTTCCTGGAATACAATGAAAATAACTACCAGAATTTGCAGGGTCTTGATGAGGACATAAAGCTATTGTTCCAGAATCTGGACAACCTAAACCATCATTGTCAAAGTCTTGATAATATGTTATCTTCCCAACACCATAAACCTCTACATCACCTATTTTATCTCCTGGACAATATCCACATTCATCCTTATCACCTTCTCCAGCTAATTCACCAGGACAACATACAGACCCTATTATATCAGGAGTATTATATCTACAACAATCTAAATCACCACCATCACCACCAAGACAATCATATTGAAAAGCTTCACTATAATTACAAGCAGGACTAGAATCTTGACATCCATATCCTTTAAAATTAAATTTAGTTTGATATATAGAACGAGGTGATGTCATAAAGTCATCAGTTAGTGGGTCTAGTAAGCTTTCCCAGTTCCAAGGCCAATAAACAGATAACATATATTCACCATTGAAAGGACAATAACTAGATGAACAATTTGATTCAGAATTGTAATATCCATCAGTCACGAATGTAGAAACAAATGATTCTGTATCTACTGACCCACAATTTGCAAAATCTTCACAATAATGCTGGAATTTACCTTGATTAGAAATTTCAGTTGCAGAATCAATATGATATAAACCATATCCAAACCAAGTATTAAGCACATCTCCATCTGCATTACTAAGTGTAAATGGCCAACCAACACCTCTATCATAATCAGCTGTACCTGATGTAAAATTACTTAAAAAATTAAATTTTAAGAAATTATAAGGGTGACGAAGTCCATCTTCAATGTCAAATGGATTATATTCAGTAGGTGTCCACGCTTGTTGGTCACAAACTTCAGTAGCTAAATCAGCTGGAACTTCACAACTGACATCACTACCGAAATTATAACCACCAACACATCCACAAGTATCAGGATTAGTTACAGCTATATTTTCGGTATCATTAAGTGAATTAATAAATGTCAATCCCTCAGATCCAGGATATTCACAAGAATTATCATTTAATGTTGCACAATTTGGAAAGGATTCTGCACAATTACAAAACAATATACCATTACAATTTCTTGCATATGGGTCAATACATCCATGCATTTGAGTATACACATCTGTATATACTGTAAAATCAAATTGAGGATATTTTTCACTAGCTGTTATACTATTTCTATAAATAACATTATTTTCATCTGATGGAGTAGCATATATAGAAAAATCAAGTGATGGTAACCAACCACCATTTGTTTTTGTAAAATGTAATGTAACTAACTTTGTAAACTCAGCGTGAGTAGTAGGTCCTGTAAAGGATACTGCCAAGTTATGTAAAATATATGGAGGGTCCTCAGACTCTTCATCTAACCAAAATTCAGTACTCTGACTAACGGTTGTATCTGTTACTGCAGCATTTTGGGATGATGCATCTGATACATATACATAATCACCACTATAATGTTCATAAGAAGGTGAATATACTAAAAATGAGAATTGGGATATACTTACAATAGGTGTAGGATTTTTTACCCATAACTCTATTCTCCCTAGAGAGTAATCAAAATTTCTAAATTCAAATATTGGTTGACATGTTGTATCATCACCCTCACAAATACTACAAAAATCATTTGTTCCACTTCCACCCCAACAATTTGGACTAACCCATGTACCACCAGTATACCCACAACAACCAACATTGTTGCAACAATCTGGTACGCAATTGTTTGATGAGTCAGCATCACATGTTCCACACATATCAACTACATTGTCACCAAAACATTCACCTAAACAATCTTGGTCTTGATTACCACCGTCACACACTCCACAGTCATCTAATGTAGAAGAACCCTCACATACACTTTGACAATCATATAAATCTGATGATGTACATCCACCTGCACAATCATAAGTATTTCCACTACAATCACATATCAATCCCGTACTATTTCCTTCATCTACCCATTCAACATAACCATCTCCATCACAAATACCACAATTATCTAATTCTAAATTACATCCTTGAAGTTCATTAGGACAGTAACTACCCTCACACACACAAGAACCAGTTTCTTCCGTTGTTCCGTTTCCACTACAACAAGTTGTATAATCACAACAATCAAATTCTCCAATGTGATCTGGGTGATTATCACAGCTAAAAGTAATTCCTTCTACAATACCACCACATTGATTTGAGTCTAAGCAACCACTACAACTTGAATTATCACCTGCACATACTCCACATATATCTTCATTGTTGGTATCACAATTACATTGTTGGTCGTTACAATCTGATATCCAGTTTCCTACTGCCTCTCCCAGTAATGAAGATTCAGTACCAAGAAGTGTATTACCATAAGCAACACAAAATGATGTTGCTGTAGTACCACAACCGAATCCATCACCGTCACCGTCATCACAATAAGTATTTGGTCCTGCAATTACATCATCAGTTCCAAAATTACATCCACAACCTAAATTAGTTGCGTTTCCACCATTAGGGATTCCACAGTCATCTAAACATGTTGAATTATCTCCGCCACATACACCACAGTCATCAATAACAGTATTTCCACCACATACACCACCACAATCGTATATATCACCCAAACAATTACACGAAGTTGTTGTAGAACCATCGTCTACAATTACTGAAGGATGTACACCAATACCGGTTACTACATCAAATTCACCATTAAAATATTCAGTACCATTACATACCTGACAATCATCATATACTTGACCACTATTAGGAATTCCATCACAACCAGCACATGTATTACATGGGTCTTGTAGTACATCAACCGCATTATAACAATGTGTACATAGAGTTCCTTCGGCTTGGACTCCACTTCCATCACCAGTCGCGTCAATTCCATCAGGACCGTAATACCAACATCCATTAGCTAATGCACTAACTAAAATACATTCTTCACAGTTATCAGTTACAGTATAATCCATGTCATAATACATTGATAATGAATCTTTTAATGGATGGTCAAGGTAATATGGATGCCCTATACAATCTGTCTGTACAGTTGAGGTTGTTACTACTTCATTTGCATTATAAACATATTCTGATGGATAATCTGCATGATTATTATAAACTTCAAAACTAACATTTCCATTCCAAATTGGGTCATTTTCTAATACAGAATAATGTAAAGTAACGAATTGTTGACCTACATCACCACACTCACCTATTCCATTACATATAGTAGTATAATCTGAATTTGGAATACCTGGTAAAGGTAAATCAACTGAAGTTGAAAAATTAATTCTAGATACTGGAACTGTTTCTCCGTCAGGCTCTTCCGGTGTTACTGTTATATCACTAAATAAAGTCCAACCGGATGGTAGATTAGAAATAGATGTAACTCTCATACCAGTAATAATAAGTTCACCTATATTTTCAATTGGCCAATGTGAATAATATCTTAAATCAGTTGTTTGAAGAGTATTGTTTATATCTCCAAAATAAAAAACAACAGGATATTCACAATTTAAATTATCAGAAGTATCATCAATACATAAGTGGTCACATACATCATCCTCTGGACTGTCACAACAATCACTGTTAATTAATATATTACCAATATCATCTGCTTCACATGCCCCACCTTCAATAGCATCTTCATTACATTCAAAACATAAATCGTGGTCAGCATCTATACAAAAATATGTAAGTGATGATGGGTCATTACATCCAGGTTCTAACTCATAATAACAACAATCATTGTCAACTCCAGAAGTATTACACGGTACTACATAACTTGGTAGTAAACCAGGAATTGTATCACAACCATAAGGACAAACTTCAAAATTATCAACATATTCAGGTGTACAACATAAATAATTTAAAGCCGCACCTCCAGATTCACCATCAGTACAAGCAGCAACTTGTTGTGATGTATAACAACTATTAACATCTAAAGGACTTCCAAAATTATCGATGGAGATACCATCATTAAAAATACCATATCCTCCTGGTTCTTGATTTAAATGAAGTAATGGATTTGAAGGCTCTGTTAGTGTGTATGTTAGAAAACTACTTAAAAATCCCATTGATGGTCTATTAGTATCAAATAACCAAGTTTCACAATTGTCACCATATGAACAATCACTATTTTCAAACCAATTTCCTTGATCTGATACGCTGTTATTAAAATTAAAACCATAAGAATTAAATTCTAAAGATTCTCCATTTTCAGGTATACCATGAGCAACATCATCACTGTCAAAACATACAGAACACTCTCTAGTACCGTTTTCATCTGGATGACCTTCCCAAAGAATTATGTAAAATAATCCTGTAGTGCCAGTATAATCATTATCCCATGGAAGTGATGGGCAAGTGCCAGCAATAGCTGGAATATATTGATATAAATCATCTGGAAATTCAATATCAGTATAAGTTATTGGAACTGGATTTACTCCAGTAAAATCTGAATCTGATGATTGCCAGCTAGTCACATTACTAGAAACATCAATACCATTTAATAAATCACCAAATCCAAATTCTTGTTGACCATCTGAATTTAATCCTTTAAAATTTCCATAATTGTTATTTTCATGATTACTAATGACCCACATTTTACCACCAAATTTTACTTCACTACAATCACTAGGACATGACCCATTACATTCTTCTAAAGTATATTTATATGCTCCTGTATCAGAACAATAGTATGTATGTACATCACTATCTAACCTCCCATCTATAATATCAGTATAAAGAAATCCATTATTATTGTTAGCACTATATTCAAGTGTACCATCTAATTTGGATAATGATATTCTTTCATTTGTTGGATGAGATCTTCTTATCTCAATATAATAATTTGATATATCCTTTCCATCTTTTTGAAAATTTGTTAATTCAATCCAATCAGGAACTTTTATTCCGTGTGCACCGCCACCACCATCGTTATCATTATAGAAAAATTCAGTTGGAGCTATTCTACAAGGTGGGACTCCATAATCACAAGCAACATTATTTACAATTTCATTATTTCCAGGCTCTGCTTGATAATTATCGGCGAATATATCATCACAGACATAATCACCTCGTTGTATATTAAATGGCATAGCAGTTGATTCGGATGTTATTCCATCAGTTGTGGTTACTTGTACAGTTACATATAGTTGAGTATCACAACCAACACAATTTCCTGACCCCCAATTATATCCAGGCAGTATTAAATCTAATTGTCTACTGTCATCATTATCATATATTTCTTCAATACCATTTGGAAAATCACCATCAGATGAAAATCTAAATATATAATTTGTTGCCTCTCCAACTGGATTTGCATACACACTTAAAGCTATATCACCATCAGGTCCACCATAAAATGAAACATCAGGATATAATACCTGACCATTTGGATAACCAATGTGGCTAAGAGAAGAATTACCGTCAGCGGCTTCTATAAAACTTACATTTACCGTACGGTAATAAAATCCACCTGCTCCACCGCCCCATTCATCTGCATCAATAACTTCATCTAATATAAGAGGTGGAAATCCTTCATATTCTGAGCTTGTCAGAGTATAAGTTATATTTTCCAGAAAATCATCATCTGTAGGGACATCTACTCCAGTTAAATATGCAATTCCTTGCCCTGATGCTACAGTAGCAGTATGAGAGTTTCCAAATAATTCAAAATTAATTTGGTCACCATTTTGTGTTCCAGTACCATAAGATAAACCATTTATTGTAAAGTTTATCGTTAACGATATATTTGCTGTCGATGCCATTTTATATTATTCCCCCGGCTGCTTCCACTCTAAAGAGCCACCTGAAGTTGTTTTAATATACATAACAAAACCTTTTTTACCTTCAAAATTATCGAAACCAAAACCATCCTCCGAATCACCACCCATTATAGTCCAATCATTTTCACATTCTCCCCCACAAGATGTATCTTGACAAGCAGGGTCACTTGTGAATGGTCTCCCAAACATATTCGCAAAGACACATTGATTCATAATTAATGTTTTATTATCATCATATCTATCCCACACCATTATCTGATCATTGTCATTAAAATCTACCGAAAATGAATTTTCTAATATTTGCATGAATCTAGGAGCATCTATAATTGTTTCCCCATCTGCCTGTGTATAAAAATCACCAGTTAGTGGATATGAAAGCCATTGGAAATCTCCTGTATTTTCAAAATTTATCACAGGATAATCTTGTTCTCCATAATTTGCGGCTTCACACCACCCTATATAATAAGTATCAGAACATTGATAAAGTCCTTCAGGACAACTGTGCTGAGGGTAACAATTTTCTAAATTTAATATGTCTGATACATATTCACAACAACCATCACAAGCAATCGTTGCTGTTGATTCATGATTTGTTGCAGTTGAATCTGTACATCCAGTACATGTCGAATTCCAATTAGCTTCTACATTGGATGGGTCATAATAACATACACCACAGTCATCTTTTTGTTCATTCGAGCCACCACAGACACCACAATCGTCTAAAGAAGAACCACAATCATTAATCCAATTTGTATAATAATAATTTGTCCCATTAATATTTTGTGGTTCCATAACCACTCCACCACCAGCTAATGCAGTACATATAGATAACATATTATCTATACCACCATTAGTATTTCCTATATTGTCACTATCTGTATCACCATACCAAACTGCAAGAGAAGATGGTAAACAACAATGCATTCCTTGAGAATCTAACACAGCTTGTCCAAAACAATCATTGTTACAATCTTTACTCGTATGAGCAATATCAAAATCAGTATTACCACCTACACATAAACCACAATCATTTATTATAGCATCACCTTCCCAGTCACCATGACAATCTTGGTAACATCCTTGATTTGTAGAACCACCTACACATCCACACTCAGCTTCATATGCATATCCAAGACATTGATGTGCACAATCTTTATTTGTTGTGTTACCAGTACCATCCCAAAAAGTGTAAACAACATCCTCATTCGTACCATCAAATTTAAAAATAGTAATTGTAGTTGCAAATCCAGGACATAATCCACAATCATCAAAATCTTCTGGCCTACCAGATACACATGAATCATTATTATTTAATACCCAAGTTCCTTCCAAATCACTAAATAATGGAGAGGTAGGTGTTCCATATAACCCATATTGTAAACATGCATCTACTGGCTCACCTTCACCAAGACCATCATTATCTGTATCTTCATAATAAGGTATGGGACCATCAACCATACATCCACATCCTGCATTAAACGCACCTGGAGGTGCTTCTGGATATAGTTCTCCACCCGAATATCCAATACAAAATGTACATTCGTCAGCTATATGAGGTGGTGGATTTTCACCTTGAATATACCATATACCCAAACAATCCTGTTTACAATTATCTCCACTAACACAACTGTCATTATCTACCTCACTACAAATACATTGTCCACATGCATTTATATAAGCTGTTCCAGCTGGGATTCCTGCACAATCTAAACAAGATTGACCA
>Ga0098061_1000166_pt1 | contig 28517 bp, 35 predicted proteins | sample 22_taG_FD_92579 | JGI IMG/M metagenome (GOLD analysis project Ga0098061, IMG submission 92579) | Marine viral communities from the Subarctic Pacific Ocean - 22_ETSP_OMZ_AT15343 metaG | ecosystem: Environmental > Aquatic > Marine > Oceanic | place: Subarctic Pacific Ocean | collected 2015-01-20
AAGAACTTAAAGATATACAGAATGCTGATGCCTATTTACAATCATTAAAAAGAGCTGAAAAAGAAGAATTAAATGATATTCGTACAATAGAAGGTTTAAAACAAACTTTAATTGCTGAATGGGGTGAGGATAATCTTGAATATGATGATGTATTAGAGATGTGGGTACCTAAGCCTATGAAGGATCATGATACTAACCATTATCCTCTAAGAGCACTGGAAAAAGTAAAACATGAGATAGAAACTGGATATACGCTTGAAAAACTAAAAATGGATGGAAATTTAATTGAGTATGAGAAAAAACAAACAGAGTATGATAAAATTAAAAAGGATTTATCTCTTCAGTTAGATGGATTAAGTGATGAATTTAAAAGTGCTCATATTCAAGATATTTCAGCAAGTTTTGATTATAGCACTATGGAGGAAGCAGATCTTGATTTACAGAATAAAGTAAAGGAATATGATAAAGCTATTGAAGTATTAAATAATATACAAGGTGAATTAACTAAACAGCAGAAACATTTTATACAACAGGCATCAAGTGCAAGTGGATTGGATTATGATTTACAAGCTCATGAATTTGAAGAATTAGTAACTAAGTATAAAAAAGATAGTGATAAATATATCTATAATAAAGATACAGAGGAATGGACTAGAATAGATGATTATGAAATTGATGAAGAAGGCTTTCAAAATGCATATACAGAATATTTACTTAAAAGAGATCCTTTTGATGCCGATAGAAAGCGTAAACTAGCTATATTAGAATATAGTCAAAAAGCTGATGCACAAGTGGTTAGACTTCAAAATATTACTACAGGCACTACAGATAAACCTTTTGATGCTTCGATATTAGGTGGGGATAAAGCTTTTCAAACAGATGTTATAAGCGTTTTAAGTTTAGGGTCAGCAGATTTAGTATTTCAAGCAATTGCAGCTGATCCATCAGGCAAAATAGGAGAAGCTATAAGAGGGTTAAGTCCTATTTGGTATAAATTTGCTGAAGAAAATAATGCTAAAGCTATGGAAGTTACTAATGAAAGATACTTTAGTCCTGATATAAAAGTTAAAAAGTTATCTGTATTTGAAGATGCAATTCACGAGTTAGAAACTACTGATGATAATTTAAATTTAGCTTTCGAGATGTATAAGCAGGAAATTCCTAATATGACATCGCAAGATGACTATAATACCTATTTAAAAGTACTAGAAGATCATTGGAAGGTTAAAGATTTAGGTTCACAATTTCAAGATTATATGATGCCTAAAAAAGAAAGCATAAAAGATGTATTGGATTTAAAAATTGGATTATCTTATACATATCCCGATGTTTATATAAATTTCTCAGATAATGGAAAATTTGACGTTAATAAAGCATGGGATTATTTATCTAATTTCTCAATATCTGGAGAAGGACCAGGAAGTTTATATAGTATCATGAAAGGTGGCAAACAACATTTTGGAGAAAATTTACCTGAAAGAGTAGGATTAGTTTCTCCTCAAAAAAAATCAAAAGGAGTAGATATCTTTGCTTCATCTAAATATGATAGACCAAATTTTAACTTAGCAACGGCACTTACATCTAAAGGAAGTATATCTGATAGAACTGCATTAGGTACTCCTATAGCTAATAATGAATATTATGAAGCTTATTATGATACATTTAGAGATCTTGCTGCTGAGGTTCATGAAACCAGTATAGGTGATGTTGAAGGCATGTTTAAAGAATATCAAGGTGTATTTGGACTTAGTTCAACAAGTATGCTTCAAAGGGTTAAAAATTATCCTGATGGATATCTAGTTGATTTTGTAACTGGCAATAAGTCATTTGCTCCATATATTGATCAGATTACTAAAGGTGCTGAAGCTGCTGGAGAAAAAGCTCAAAAATTATGGATAGAAACAGCTTTAAATGATCCAAAACATAGTGATCATGCAACTGTAGTTAGGGCTTTAAATGCAGCTTATAAGGCTTCTACTGACGAATCTGATTCACGTCATATAGATTATGAAGATAATTTTGAAGAGAATTCTGGATATTTTAATTTAAAAACATACAAATAAGGAATAATAAATGCCATTATCTGAAGAATTTTATAATAGATATCGTAGTAATCTATTTGAAAATGATTCTTTAAGTTCTGATATGTTTAGTTTTAGCATGGAAGAAGAAGAAGAAGAAGAGCAATTAGGTCTTCCAGCGACTTTATGGGAAGGCTTAGGTAAACATTTTATATCTGCAACTACAATGGGAGGATCTGAATTATTAGGTTTAGGAACAACTCCTTGGGAAGAAAAAACTACAGGTGAAAAAGTAGGCGCTGCTATTGGTGAAGCTGCTGGTATGTTTACACCTATGGGTTGGATAGGCAAGGGTACTAGATTTGGCATGATGGGCTTAAAGCAAGGCTCTAGATATTTAGCTAAAAATGCTATAAAAAAAGCTACAGGTAAAACAGTTACAAATGCTTATAAAGAAGCTATAGAGGCAGGTCTTAAGAAAGGTGTTAAAGAGGGAGACCAATTCTTAAAACAGCATGAGTTAGGTGGGGAAATAGCTCGAAATGCTAATGATAATTTAATGCAAACTGTTGAAGGTTCTGTTAGGAAATATGTTAAAGATCAAACAGGTAAAGATATTGGTCGTACAGAATTATCTGGTATAATGAAAACATTCCAAAGTGGATTAGATGAAGGAGCTCATTTAAATAGTATTGCTTCTTGGGTACATAACAAACTTGGGACTAGGTATGGAACTGCAGGGTGGAGAGCAGGTTTATCTAAATATATGGGAGAAGTTGCTCAAGATGCAGTTATTTTAACTACCCATGGTCTTATACATAGTACTGCTATTGCCGCTGCAAGAGAAGATGTTCCATTTGCTCCTGGCTCAACTGTTTTACATTCATTAGCTCTTTCATTTTTATTCCCAGCTATACGTGCTTGGCCAGGTGGAGGTGAAAGAAGAATTGGTGAAGCATGGGGAATAATAAAAGGTAATTTTAGAAAAACAAATTATGATGAGTTAGTTAAGTTAAAAAAAGGTCCTGAGAATTTAAGAAGTTTATTGCAAGTTATTACAGGTGGTCCTCGTTCAAATATTATTAAAAAAAGTAAATGGACTTCACGTATTAGTAATAAATCATATCATATAGATGAATTTAATGGTATAGATTTAAGTATTCAGAAAAATATTGATGATTTAGTAGATGTTGGAAAGCAAATACAGCAAAGTGTTGGTAAATTTGATATGCTTAAATTATTTGGAAAAGATTTTGTAATGGATTCAGTTCATCCTGGTACACTTTTTAGATATGCAGCTGGTTCTGCTGTTATGAATGTTGATTTATTTAGAAATAATATGGCAGCATTTAGACATTTACCTCCTGAAGAACTACTTACCCATATGCTTATTGGAGCATTTATGTCTAGAGGTAGAGGTGGATGGGCTAATAATCCAGCAGCTAGATCTGGAGATGCTAAGGCTGTAGAATTAAATAATCACTATAAATTAATGAGTCTTATGGGAATTGACCATTCTAGTGTCTCTGATTATTTAAAAGTTAAAGATTATAAAGACCTTGTAATGAATCTTCATATAGGAGTTAAAGCAGATGCAACTTCTCGGGAAATACTAGAAGTATTTAAAAAATACGAATCTAAAATTAAAGCTTTAAGTGAACAGTCTTTAGGTGTTTCTGGTGATAAAATAGAAGAGCTTAGTTTACTTAGAAATGCAATGGGCTTTATGGGCAAAAAAGGGGAGGATTTTAAAGCCTTTAATTATAATTATCTATCGACAAAAGATAGAAAAGCTTTCTTAGGAGAGCTTGAGAGAATTGGATTTAAAGATAAGACAATGAAGGAAACAACATATCAAGAACTTATGGATCATGTTGTTGGACAGCAAGCAGAATCTATAAAAGGATTATATCATAGATTTTTTGAAAGATTAAATAGAGAGTCTTCTGATGGAGCAGGTGATGCTATATTAAAAAATACTATTGGAACTGATGGCATTATTAGACATGGAGGAATAGAATGGCAGAGTGAATTTAATGCTCCTGGTGAAATTCATATGATGATAAAATCATTAGAAAGAGTAGGTCTTGCTATTGAAGAAACAAGCAATCTTAAACCTAAAGTAGATTTAAGTGACTCCAATAGTCCTCAAACTCAAAGATTAGAAAGAATTGTAAAAGAATTTAAAGTTGAACAAAATAATATTGGTTTAGGAGATGGAACTTGGATGGATATTCCTAATTTAGGAGATTTAGAACAAAATCCTTACTTAAGAACTATAGTTGATTCTCATAAATTTAAAAGTCAAAAACGTATTAGTGATGTAGTAACAAATCAAATAACTACTGAAAATAGTAAAGATGGACAATTTAGAAGTGTTTTATTAAGAGAACTTACAGATCCTGATACTGGGAGAGCTATACAACCAGATAAAGTAGTAGTTGTTGGTGAAGATGGAAGTGCAGCAACAGTAGGAGATACTGAATTACAAGGTAAAATAAGAGGTTTAGCCAAAGCTTTATATGCAGGTCATCCTAATACTGCAAGAACACCAAAAAATTCTGATATTTTAAGAATTAGTGAAGAAAAAGCAGCACAACTTATAGGTATGTATGAAAGTATGGGTATTGGAATAGATGCTGCTGTGTTAGGAGACCCTAATACTTTATCTTACGTAAGAGTTCAAGCATATAATAAAATGAATATTTCACCTCATTCTATTCAAACTGTAGAATTATTGAATGAAGCTGGTTTAATTCAAGTAGATCTTGAAAGAGGAAGAGTTATTGTAAACTCAGATAAAGGTATAAGAGAACTTGCTTCAGACCCATCAATAGCAGGTGCTTTTGATATAAATAGACTTACTAAAATGCATAGAGAAATAATGGAGACATTGCCTTCTCATGTTGTTGAAGTATCTCAAGATGTTATTAGATTCCCATTTGAAGCCGATAAGATAGTAAATATAGAGGCTTTAGAAAAAATACATAAAACTATACCAGAAATTTATAATAAGCAGGTTAAAACTGATATTCTTAATGTAATAAAAAATAAGAAAGTTCTATCATATGATGAGCAAGTAGCTTTAGATGAATTAAAACTTTTAAATGAAAATTTAAAGGCTACGAATTACGAAGAAGCTTTGAAAAATGCTGAAAATTTAAAACGACTTATCCCAGGCTTTGCTGATAAAATGAAACAAAAAGAAATAGTATGGGATCCTGTAGAAGAATCTTATAATGTAAAAATATTTGGAAAACCTATTGGTAAAGTTAGACAGGAAGATATAGCATATAGTCCTTCAGAAAAAAATTATTCAAATGCAAGAGAAAAAGCTAAAGCTGAGGCTAATAAGATAGCAGATGAATTTTTAACTAAATTACCTGCACAAGCTAAAAATCAATATGAAACTCTTATAGATAGTATTATTGGAGCTAGAGATAATGCCCAATTATTAGATTTAACTATTCAAGAATATGCTAAAGGAACAAGTGTTTATGCAGCTATTACAAATATGATAAGTTCTGAAAAAATTGCTTCTGGAAAAATAGAAAAATATTTAGTTCATATAGTTCAAAAAGGTACAAGCTTTAAATGGTCTGCTGTTAATGATCATGCTAGATTAGTAGATAATTTGAATATTTTAACTGGAAATACTAAACAAAAAATATCATTAGAAGAATTATTTGAAACATATTTAAAAACTCAAAGCTATAGATCGTTTAATGAATTAGCATCAGGTTTAATGCAGACATATGCAGGTAGAACTGAAGTAAACTTATTAGACCAAAAATCGCTAATGGGAGCTTATGAAAATTTCTTTCAAAATACTGCTGATACTCCTACTAAAACTAGATTAGATATTGGTAAAAAATATAATTTACTTGACTCGCATAATCCTAATACACTTTCAAGCAAAGTAGTGGAATTATTAAAAGCAGGCAAATTTGATGAATTAAAACAAAGAATACCAGATGATTTAAAAGCTGATAATCTTGTAGATAATGATTTAGCTAATTTATTTTTTCTTGTAAATAATACAGTAGAAAGAACATCTATAAAATTTACTGAAAAGGTTATTGATGGAGAAGTGTATTTAGTTAGAGAAATTATAGCTCCTCAAGATAATGCTGTATTTAATACTCCTGCTAATAAAGTTTTAGATAAATTAAACGATATGGGCGTAGAATTAGTTACTATTCAAAAATCTGGTATTATAAATGGAAGATGGACTCCTGATTTAGGCGTAGATCCTGAAATTAAATTTTTATTTGAAAAACAAATAGGTCCTATAAATATGCCTAGTGATAAATATATAGGAGATATAATAAGAAGAGGGGGTGTATTATCTCAGATTGATCATATACAAAGAGATTTAGTTATTGATGGAAAATCTAAATTTAGGTTTATTGATGTTTCATTTTCAAATCCTTTAGCTTTTGTAGAAAATGCTAAATCTATAAATGCATTAAATCAATCTTATGAGGCTTTTTATGGTAGAATGGTTAGAAGATATACTAAAGAAGGTAAATTAGATATTTTGGCTAATTTTAGAAGAGCAATGGATCCTACTAAAGTTTTAAGTATGGAGGCAAAAATAGCAGCTTTATATCATTCTAGTTTAAATATGGCTGCATTTGATAAACTATGGACTCATGAAGCTATAACTAATTTTACTAATCCAAAAGGGCACAATGATTTAGCTTTAAAAATGATTAAATATGCTAAGCTTGCTGAAGGAGGTTCTTTAAAATCTATTCCCGATAAGTTTACTTTAGAAAGATTAATAACTGAATTAGGAACTGATCCAAATACCACAATAAGAAAAGGTGTCTTAAGATCGGTTGAAAGAATTATGAATGATTTGAAAACTACTATAGAGGGAGGAAGTGGAAAGGGTATACTTTATGGATTTTATGGTGATGAAGTTGCAGCAAATCCTTTTATGGTTCGTCAAAGAATATTAAGTCAAATAAATACTGATGTAAAAAATAAGACTTTAAAAGAGCATTTATCTAAAAGAACAGGAAATGCAGATAGATTTAAGTTGACTATGGATCAATCCTCTATTGATGGAGCTATATATATAGATAGAGATATGTTTAATTTAATGAAATTATTACTTAATTCAGGTATAGATGCAAATGGATTCAAAGGCTCTATAGCTAGAACTTCTGCAGATAATATGCAGTATGTTCTTTTTGGTAAAGGTCTATTTCTTTTTGATCCTCAGATAGCAAATTCTATGGAAAAAAGAGGTGTTAGATTTTTAATGGGTGAAAGTGCAGCAAAAAATAAAATGGGTCTTGCTTTAGATTCTAAAGAAGTAACTGCAAGAGTATCACAAAATGGAGATTTAGTTAAAGATATAGAATTTTTAACAGATAATAATATTATAAGAGGTTCTTTAGAAGGTGTGGGATTAAGATTTGGAGGTCATGTTTCTGCAGGTGCTCCTGTTCCTCATCCTCATACTCATTATATGCCTGAAAATCTTGTTATAGGTGTTAGAGAAGGATGGATGAGACTTCAAAATCAAGTTGATGAAATAAAAGGTATTTCCGTTGCTATGAAAAATCAAGCTAAAAATGAAATTGGTTTAGTTATAACTAGACAAATGGAACAATATGGTCCTGCCTTTGAACAAGAAATGCCTAATTTCGCACGAGATATGTATAATATGGGCTTTAATAGCTCTAATAGTGTAGTAAAGAAAGCTATACAAAAAATGTTTGAAAATCAAACACTTCCTTCATTATTAAAACCAAAAAATCCTAAATTTGCATATTCATTTATGACTCCTGATTTAAAGTCTAAAAATCCATTATCTGTAGATTTATATAATCCAAATAATGTACTTACTGGGGGAATAGAGCCTGCTGGAGCTGTAAGAATTCAATTAGGAGAAGCTACAATAGGAGCTGATGCAAAATATATGCCTGTCCATAGCGCTTCTGAGTTAGTTTATTCAGTAAGAGTTGATGATGTAGATTATTTAATTCGATATGATAGTGCTAAAAAAGGTGATAAAAAATTTGAAATGTATACAGCAATAAATGATTATACCAAAGAAGGATATGTTACTGATATTCAAGATGCTAAAGGTATTAAGTATAATATAAAAACTACTAATAAAGCTCCTAAAAAAGTTACAAGTTTTATTGAATATCTTGATTTGATTTTAGCTGGTAAATCTAAAAGAAAAGATATGCAAACAGTAATAAATAGTGAAACAGGTCGCCCATCTCTTTGGGGTGTTCAAAGTATTATAGAAAGTTTATATACTTCTAAAAAATATGATCTACAAAAAAATGGATTCTCAATTATTTTAAGTGGGGAACGTGGACCTAGAAAAGGTAGAGGCGATTTTATGCCTTTAAAGGTTAGAGCGAGAATTATGGATGAAATACAAGCTGGTGATATAGGTACTGCAATTGGTGTTAATTCTTATGATGCAAGAGCTAATGCTCAAGCTGACTGGGATGGTGATAAAATGCGTTATACGTATGATTTTGGGACTTTTAAAGGAAATAATTCTAAATGGGAGTTTATTAAAAAAGCCTATAGAGAAGCTGCTATAAATGAAGAATATTCAGTATTAGAATCTCCTATAAGAGAGATAAATCCATTTCAACTTAATACTAATGCTCAAGGCGAATTAATGCATGCTGGAAGTTCATCTGTAAATGGCTTAGCTAAACATAAATCTCTTGTTATTAAGGAGAGAATGGCTGTAGGAAAAGTAATAGGAGCTCAATCAGCTTTGGAATGGATGCATTTAACTGGATTTGAAATAGGGTTGGAAAAAATTGATGACAAATTAGGTTTTGGAGTTCATGATATTATGAATCATGGAAATATATATAGAAGATTTGATAAGGCTAATCAAAGTGCTGTTGATTTTATTAAAGGAATTAATGAAACATTAACAAAAGATCCTTATGGATATATGTTATATGGAGATGGCGAAACTCAATTGCAAGGAAAAGTTTTTAACTTTGGAAAAACAGATATAAGAAGAGAAGCAGTTAATGTAGTTATGAATGTTTTAAGAAGACCTGCATCTATATTCAATCAAGTTTATAGTGAAGCAGGTGGAAAAGCTCCTACTGCTTATGATATACAATCTCAGTATGTTACAATTAGAAAATTCTTTAAAGATCCTAATACATATATATTTAGAAGTTTAGTTTATAAATATAGTAATGATAATGCAAAAATGAATCAAATTATTAACTTATTTTTTGGTGAAAATTATAATAAAAGTATTATTGAATTTAAAAAATTGGCAAAAGAAGGAAAACTAAAACCTACTGATCAACCAATTAAATTTAAGGCATCTACAAATGTGGATGAATTAATTAGGAAATCTAATATTGGTTTTGTAATGGATGAAGTAGTTCAAAATGATATGTATAAAGTAAACGAAATAGATTTTGCTTGGACATATAAAGGTAAGGGTATAAGAGATTTAAAGAAATTAAAAGAAGGTTCTGAAAATTTCATAGATCAGCTTTCTATGTATAGAGTTTTAGGATTTGATATGGCTGATATGATTGAGAATGGAGATACGTATTTTAATGTGCGTAAACAAAAGTATTTACAGAATGCAGAACAAGCATCTATAATGCATGGCATGCTAACTCAAGAAAAAGGTTTTTTACAAGATAAGCTTGACTTGCAATATGGATATAAGCATACTAATAAGCATGTATTAAATAAAACAACTGATAGATTACTTGCTGTAGATTCAGCTATAGAATATATAGAGCAATATAGAACTATGCAGGTTTTAGAGGATGTTAGTAACAATCAAAAATTATGGACAACAGATTTTAGAAAAGGCAGATTCCATTTTAATGGGAATAAAAAACAACAAGTATTATATAAAATAGAAGGTAATTTAGTAGATCCTAATACTAAAGCTGCTAACTTTAAAGCAATTAATTTTAATAACCCTATAATGGTTAATCCTAATACTTTCGCAAAAGATTCAAAAGGAAGGAAAGTTAAATTATATGGAAAATATGTTAAACTAGATAATCCTATTATTGGACATAGAGTATCAAGGGATAAAGCTTTAGAAGGATACACTTGGCATTATATTCATAACAATATGCCTAATTTTACAGAAAAGTCTTTATTTGACCAATATTCATCTGATGCCAATATGTTAAATACAACTTTAACTAAATCTTGGAGTAATACAATAAAAGCTTTTAAAAGTAATAGAGGATTTACTGCTGATATTTTTGAAGCAGAATATAGAAAAAGAATATTACTTTTAGATGAATATTTTAAAAGAAAATATGAAAAAGATATGCCACAAGTTGCTGAAGAACATTTAGTTGAAGGTTTAGATGAAGCAGAATCATTAATATATTATAAAGCTAAAATGTTAATGAAACCTAAATTACTTACAAGGCATTATGTTAAAGGAGAAGTATCTGATCTTCCTTATATGCAAATTAATGAAAAAATATTTGAAAATACATTTTCTTGGTTAAATGATCGTGGATATAAAGAGATTGGAACTATATTAGCTCAAGAATATAATGGTATTAAAGATTATTTATCTGGCATGAACAATGAAATGACATTTAAATTAAGACCTAGTCCTCTATATTTAGAAAGATATATGATTCCAGAGGGTATTCATAAAGAAACATTTTTAAGTATAATGGAAGGTGTTGTTACTCCTGATTTAGCATTAAAATTTAAAAAATTAGGACTTTCTACTTATGAAGCTGAAAGAACTGGTGGTGTTGAAGGTGAATATGAAATAAGAAAAATTAGAGATCAGTTTGATAAATGGAATGAAAATACTTATGATAAACGAATAGGAAATTGTGGAAAATAAAGGAAAAATATGAATAGTTGCTTTTATGGAAAACATAATGAAAAGTTCGATGAAATAATAAAGCATTGGAATGGTAAAAAGATTCTTACTCAAAATATAGGTAAGATAGGTGGCAATGCTGTAGAAAACTATAAAACAGAGCTTTATCTTAATGATGTAGCAGAGCATCTTTTTAAACTTCCTTTTGATAGTTCTTTTGAATTTACTGATGGAATGATTAGAAGAATGAAAACAGAGATTAATAATATTGAACATAATTATAGATCGAAAAAATTAGGATGGTTTAGAAAGAACTTTTATGTATCTGATGCTATTGCTAATTATTCTCCAGTTACTCGAATGTTTTATGAATCAGTAAATGAAGTTATTAATTATGAAAGAAATAAAACAGATCATTATTTAAGTTATACAAGAGATATTTCAACACATATACGTAAAGCTTTAATTAATCAAAAAGGATTATCTGACAAACAAGCTAAAAATTACTTAAAAGATATGACTAAGATAGAGGAAAAACTTCTTAGAGGCGAGGGAACTGAAGCTGATAATAATAAATTATTAAGAGAGTATGAAAATTTATTTATAGATAATGGAGAAAACGTTGTAGGTGATTATGTTAAATTGATGGAAATGCCTGTCAAAGAATATAGTAAAGAAAAATATAAGTATGATAAAAATCTTCAAATGGCTGTAGAAGAATCAAGAAATCTTTTAAATGATATGGGAGGAGTATTAATTAGGGGACTTGGAAGTATGAAAAATGTTGTTCAAATGATGTATGAAACTCCTGTTCTTCCTAAAACAGGAGAAAAATATGTTGAAAAAATTAAAGATGCTATAAAAAATGTAGAAAATGGTATAAAGAATGGTGATTATTTCCCTCATTATATGATTGATAATATTGTTGAAGCAAATTTTAAAATGAAAAAACTTTTAGATTCTAAGACTCAAGATGAAAGAATTCAAGCTTTAGGGGATATAACAGAAGGTCTTGAAATGATGACAGCTATTCCAGATCCAGCTAAAGGTAGAAATGTGTTACTTCAAAATGTTTGGAGCAAAAATCCTTTTCATGTTTTAACTCAATATTCTAAGGATGTTATAGCTTTTAATAAAATAAATTTTATACAAGAAAAATATATTCCTGCTATGAAAAGATTTCAAAAAGAAGATGCGAATCCAGAATTCATAAGAGGTATGAGAGAATATTTAGATGATACATTTCAAATAGCTACAATGGGATTACAAGAAAGGCCTAATTGGGTTAATGCTACAGTAAGATCTATAATGGCAGTTGAAACTATTAAATCTATGGGCTTATCTGTAACAGGTGCTATTAGAAATGGAGCTAGTGCTGCATACTTTTTTGCTGAAAATGGGGTAAAATCTGCTAGGGGGTCTATTAAAAAATATAATTCTCATTATGAAAAGATATTAGGCCCAATAGAGGCAGATCAAGGATTTAAATTTGCAGAAGCTGGCAAGGAATTAGTAGCAGAAGGTCTTATTCCTTCTAGTGTTAATCAAAGCGATATTGTGTATGATCCAATTAAAAATAAGATATCCTATAGAGATAAAGGTGTTTTAAAAACATTAGATCCTATGATAGATAAAGTAGTAGGTGGTAGTTTAGTTCTTCATAGAATAACTGAGAATTTTTCTAGAAAATGGATGTTTAGAATTGCTTGGGTTCAAGCTTATGAAAATTTAAAAGGCAAGCAAACTGGTGAGCCTGTTGTAACAACTCCTGAAAGAAATGATAAAAGATTACAGGATATGGCTACTAGAGCAGCTTTAAAAATGGTAAACAAGTACGCATTTGAATATGCTCCTCATGCTAAAGCTAGAGCTATTGGAGGAACTGCTCCTAAAGGTGAGTTAGGTGTTGATGGATTACCTAAAATGAGCGGCAGGGATAAATTAACTGCTCTAGGTGAAGTAACTTTTCAATTTATGCATTACCCTATGTCGTTTTTAAATCTCCAAGCTAAAATATTAAAGGGGACTAAAGATGCTTTAATGTCTAAACAATATGATATGAGTGCACAACCAGGAGAAAGACTTCCTCCTGAAATGAAACAAGCTATGAGATTTGCGGGTATTTATATGACAGTAGGAGCTTTATCAGTTATTACTAATTTAGATCTTACAAATAGTTTAGAAAATGATACAGTTAAAAAAATACAAAATTTAGCAGATTATCTAACTAAGTCTGATGATGAATTGGAAAAAGAAGGAAAACTAAGAGGTGTAGTTAATGACTTTACTGGTCCTGCTATGGGCGATATGTTATATGGTTTAAATATGCTCGGATGGTTAAAAATGCCTGATAAACATTGGCAAAAAATAGCATTGGGATATATTAATTTTTATGAAGAAGAAGGATTCCATAAAACAGATCAAGATATTTGGGAAAAAAGACATTTTTGGAATAGACTTAATACAGAGCTTGCAAGATGGGTGACTAAAACTGGTCCTGCTATTAGAGATGGGAGAGGTCTTGATATATTTAGACATGAATTAGGTTGGTATCCACGTGCCGATTTAAAAGAAAGTAGAAAGACTTGGAATGAAAGAATTCATAAAATGACAGGCTATAAACCATTTAAAGAGAAAAAAGGAAGAAAAACAACATTGAAGTCTGGGGATATCTCTAAAGCTGGTGAAGAAAATCTAATGCGGTTATTAAACGAATTAAGACAATAGTTCAGCCTGCTTTTATACAGGCTAAACTTATTATCTTATTAACTAATTAAGTCCTATTTGAAATCGAAGATATAAACCGTGATCTCCAATTGAAAATCCAAGTTTAATACCATTTTTTCTGTAATCTAAGGTAAGATGCATAAGAAGTAATGTGACCATAAAAGAATAGTTCTTAATTGGCTCTATATAAATTAATGAAGTTCCAAGTATTAAATGATTCCCGTATTTAAATATTTCTTTCATTATTGCCCTCCATTATGTAATCTTGATTTTAGCATTTCAAGAAAGTCAGGATATCTTATAACTACTAAAGTATCTTCCCTGTCTTCTTTTATTAGAGCTATATCACAACTTTCGGGAGGCTTCATAAATGATGCGATCTTTTTACGCATTTTGCATTGACCTTTAAGTCCATCTATTTTAACATCTACATCTTCAGCTTCTCCTAAAGAAAGTCCATTGCTAGCATATGCTCTAATGGCTTCTAATCCTACTTCTTTTGCTTGATTAACGACTAATCTCTCTAACCTATTACCTCTTGCTTTGTTTTTGCTCGGCATTCCATCTCCCTTCTTAATTTTTCTATATTTCGTTGCATAGCTTCATCAGCTGCTCTTAATATATGATCAATTGAATTTGTTTTTCTTGGAACTACTAATTTAGATTCTTCAATTTGTTGAATTTGCATCTTCAAGATTTTGATTTCTTCAAGATATTCATCACTTTGCTTTTTTAGTCTTTCTATTTCCCTTATTGCTGCTTTTAGCTGATTTTCCATTTGCCTCCTTCATTTTCTTTTGCACCCATTTTCTCCATTTATCTTCATCGCCTTTAAATTCTACATAAGAAGCTAAAGCTGAATCTATTGCTCTCATTGTTTGGCTCATATGCGACATTTCTACTAATATATTATTTATAGCAGTTTTTACTTCCATCATTGTAGGTTTTTTATTTTTACTCATTACTCTAATCCCATTCTATCTAATACTCTTGCTAATTTTGCATTAATAAAGTCTAGATTTTTTTGCATTTCATCTACTGTTTCCCACATAGCATCAAGATCTTTTTTTGTAATTGCATTTTTTGTTTCGTATTTTTCAGCAGTTTTTTTAGCATCTGATATTTCTTTCTTACTAACCATAATATCTCCTTATTTGATTGGTTTTTTACCTTTTAAATAGCATTGATATACATACCTTTGCCTTTTATGTTTAGTCCAAGGAACAAAGTGTGTATAATCAGTTTCTTTTGGATTTTGAGCTATCCCTATATCATCTCTTGTAATGAAATGAAAATATTCAAGTAGTCTCATATTCCTTTTCCTTAATTGTTATAGTATCTTTTTCTAACTTTACGTCTACCCTAGACATTTCTAAGTCTCAGCCGTATGATAAGCCACAATTTCTACATGAAGCATTACATTCAGTTAATGCCATAGGATAGTTACAGTTCATACATTTTCCAACTTTTTTACTTTTCATTTTTCCTTTTCTTTCTTCCCCACACTAATCTATATACTTTTCTTAACATTTTTCTAAATCGCTTTAACTCTCTTGGTACTTTTGCCATAATTTCCTTTCTGTCAACTAGAGAGCCTCACATATTCCTTTGCCTACATAGCTGGCGATACAAGCTATTACACCCTACCGAGGTATAGGACTTACATACACAAGGATAGCAAACTGTTTTATCTTGTGTTTCGGGACTATCAAATATGTAAGCATTTTACGGAACCAGTTATTGGCTCTCTAATCTCCTCCGACATTTAATTTTCACCTATTAATGCATTCTTTACTGGTAAATGAAGATCAAGATTTTCTCTTTCTCTATTAGCAGTACATTCTAAATGCAAAGATTTGATTAAATTATTTTCATCTTTATAAGGTGTTAAAGATAACACTTTATTAGCATTATATGCAATTCTAAAAGATCCTTTAGAAGATGCGATATTCATACCTTCAGTAAAAGCTGTTTTTGTTATTTCAGATACAGCAAACACTATAATATTATTTTGTACAGCAAGTTCCATTAATGATTGTGAAACTTCTTCTACTTTCATATTATTATCATGTTTTTGAGTTTTAAATAAACCCATGTGATCTACAACAACTATTTCAGGCTTTCTTGGCAGCATTAATATTCGTTTATGCAACTCCTGTGGATAGCAGCTGCTATAATCAACTGTTAGCCAATCAAAGCTTTTGCTTATTCCATTTGCATATTTGCTATAATAGTCTTTTAATTCTTCTTCTGACCATTTATTTTCTATCATAACAAATCGCATCCACATTTGCCTTGGACTCATTTCCATTTCCATGAAATATGTAGTACGTTTGAATCTATTAACTAGATTCTGCAATAACATTGTTTTCATAGATTTTGGAGGAGCCTGTAATATTACAACTTCCCCTGGATAAACAGGAAATTTCTGTCCATATGGAGCACCTATATCTATAGGATTGTGATTTCTATTTAAGAATTCTACTAATTCCTTTTCCATAGTATTTGCATCCATAGTATTTTGTGAAACTTTAGATTTATATAGTCTACATGTTGATTGACAATGTTTGTTCATATGTACGTCGCTACAACCATAATTATAACCATTTCCATTATGTCCTTCATAGCAATCAGTAACTATTTTATCCATTTCTGCTTTAGTAAAAGGATGCGATTTAAGATCTACTCTTTGTCTCCAATCTTCCATCACTAATCTAACAACATGTTCTGGATATCTCCATCTCAGGAAAGCACCTACTCTTAAAGCTAGTTGATGCCTTGAACCTTGAGCTCCACCTTCCATCATTTTTTGTATACAAGGATACCATACTGGATCAGGGTTTTTCCCTAATGATACAGATTCAAACTTCTTATCACTTGCAACAGATTTTCTTTCTAATACATCAAATACTGGTTCGCATTCTAATTCAGTCCATTTGTTTGTAGTTCTTTTAGTTTTTGCTAACGCCTGTATTTCATCTATAGGTTTATGTAATTCACTATGAGATATAGGAATTTTCCATAATTTAGATTTACTATTTAATGTATTTACAACTCTAATGATTCTTGTCTTGTCGGATACTGATGGATCAGCAAATTCATAGATACCTCTAGCTTTTAATTCATCCTTAACTTTTAAATGTAAGTCAGGACATGGCTTCCATCTGAAAGCATCGCCTGGTATTCCTAAATGAAATCCTGTTCCTGAAAAGTATATACGATAAGGTACACATAAATCATCTAATTCTATAGTTAGTCCTATAGTTTTATCTTTAGCTTGTTTAGGATTAGCTCCATCAACATCTAAGATAAATTCATCTGGCATATATAATATTCCATCATATCCAGATAAACTTCCATTCTCTTTAACATAATCAACTACATGTCCATCATAATCCCATAAAGACATAAATGTATCTTGAGCCATACCTGCATATTTCTCAACATCATTAGTATCTCCAAAGTGATGCCTATTAGCTAATCCGAATGCATATTCCTTGATCATATTATCTCCTTATTTAAACAACATCATTAGGAAAATTAGTTTGTATTTCACGTAATTCCCATATTTGCTGTCTATTTTTTCTGTCTAATTTTCTAACTTTTAATACACCATCAGTTCTCATTCTTCTAAATTCTCTAGTATATGTTTCAGAGCTACCTAAGAATTTTCCAAAATCATGTTTACCTATATAAGCTAATTCCTGTATATCTGATGTTTTGAATGTTGTCAATCCACCTGATGCTAAATTCATTAATTTACTTATTATATGTTCTCTTACTGTCATCTCATCTCCTTATTAATGAGAGCCTCACATATTCCTTTGCCTGTTACAAAGATGCGACTTACAAGGAACTTATTTATGTTGGAGTTCATCTTCTTGATTCCAACAGGGCTTGCGACCTACCTATGCAGATTGCTTTGCTTACAGGACTTACAGGACCAGTTATTGGCTCTCATCAAATGTTTAGTTATTAGAATTGGTTAGTATAAGGCTCTGGATCAACTTTTTCTGTAAAACCATTAGCTGACTTTTTAGTAGCCTCTAGCATATTCTTAACTCTTTTCTCTGCTCCAGATTTAATAGAATCTACATCTGTAGTTTTGAATGATAAATGTTCACCCTCTTGTTCAATAGGAGCTATACTATCAAATACACGAGAATAGCTATTACCTGATTTATTCTCTTTGTATACATAGATATTTATAGCTTTACCTATTAAGCCTTTAGGTTCATCATCAAATTGAATTAAAGGATGCTTACCATTAGGATCTTTAAGCACACCTACTATACCAGCATTAGCATATTTAAAGATATTAGCTACTTTGAATTCTTCTTTAGTTGTCTTATTAAATACTTCATAAGCACGAAGATTCATATTATCAGGATAGTCTTCAAACCACATATCTAAATATCTTTTATCATCTGCATCTGGTATATCTGATTCATATACACCATATTCAGCTTTAGATATAATAACTTTATGCCATCCTTCTTCAAACTTACTTCCACCTACGGAAGCAGACATTGTTTTAATTGCCATTTTCTCTCCTTATTTATTTTTTCTTATAGAATTACCATCATCATCATATTGAGCAATACCACATATTGCAGATAAGCCATATCTTCTACCATAAGTTATAGTAGAACCTATACCCTGTGCATCTGCTTTAGTTACTGGCATTTTCAATTTTGATTTTACCCATTGACCTGATTCATGTAATAGCATAGTAGTTACATAAAATTCACCAGGCTTCCCATCATTTCCTTGTATTACAGATAATCCGTGTTTACTTAGAAAGGGGATTGAAGATTCAATTACAGCATGTAAATCAGCATATGTAGATTTAAAGAAAGGATTAACACTACTTTTCTTTGCACCCTTCATCTCAGCTTGTGCTTTAGATAATGCACTTGCTAATTTATCTATATGTTTTGATTTCCACTCTTCTTGTCTTCGATCTTCAAATACTGAATTAGGGATAGGAATCCCTTTAACTTCTTCTTTTTCTTTCATGATTCTCCTTTTTGAGGGGGTTATAATTTACTGAATTCGGACAAACTTTCCAAGTTATTTAAGGGACTGGCCCAACAGCTAAATTTAGTTGAGTTTCCGAGGCCTCTCGCTACGCAGCCCCTTAAAGTTATTAATGTAGCCAATGCAACTACTAGCCTAGGTCTAAAGCTCGAAGTAGCGCCATACAGGTTCTCTTAGACTAAAAGTCCGTGACTGACATGACTACATTAAATTCATTAAGGAAGCAGGTCCAACACGTTGCTTTTAGTTAGATGTCAGGATATCCACGCTACACTACTCCCTTAAATTTACATTAGATTCATTTTCTTAATATTCTTCTTGGTACTTGCCATCCAAGGTTTTGGTTTGATCTCTTTAAGCCAATCTTGAACTGTAGGAATAAAGCCTAGATCCTCTCTTACGTGTTGTTCTGCTATAGAACGTACTGGTATTTCTTTACCATCAGAGTTCTTTATTGTTATTCCAAATTTATCTTCACACCATTTTACACCTAAACAATGATGTCTTAAAGATCTATGTCTCATATCAGCCCAATTATTCTTAGTTTCATCAAACCAGGCATGAATCTTATGGTAATCCAATTCCTGTCCACCAAAATACTTTACACTTGATTTGCAATGATTAAAGGCTTTCATCTTTCATATATCTCATCACCATACCAAGTTTCAGGTTGCTTACCATCCATAAAGTATGTTTCTTTTACATCTACAGCTGCATATCTATTTTGCTGTCCATCTACACGAAACTGTTCCTTTTCTAAGTCCCATACTACTTCACCTTGTCCACCTTCATTATTATACCAATCATAATCTACAAGTTCAACAAGTTCCCAGTGTAATTCACTTTGAAGGTTTTGATCTGGATGATTTTTCTTAAATAAAGTATATGATCTATCTAAATCTTTTTGATTTCTAGTCATACCTTCCCATTCATCAAAGTCATCTTTCTTATCATGATTCCAAGGCTTATGTTGATAATCTTCAGGCCAAGAATGTCTACCTTCTTTACTAGTAAGGTCTATTTCTTTCTTCCAACCTTCTGCTTCAAAGCATTCACCACTATCACCAGCTCCTTCATACCATACTCTTATATATTTATATCCGAGATCTTTTAGATATGCGCCTAGATCTTTTAATGCTGCTGCTTTTGTAATTCTCTTTACTTTTCGTTTCTCCATCCAATCTTTTACCCATTCTTGTGACCCAATTTCTGGTCCTGATGACTTTTCCACTGATTTTTGACTTTGTATTGTCATTATAATCTCCTTTAATTTGATTTTCTATCCATACATCTGCTTTATCTAACCAATATTCTTCATTCATTAGATTTTCCTTAACATTTCAAAAGGAACATTCCATCCTACATTTCCTACCATAACTACAGCTCTAGTTCTATTTATCTTCTCAATAATACCTTCTTCCAATCTATTAGTGCCTGTTATTTTAACTTTATCACCTTTAATTAATCCAAAAGCATTTTTCTGAGCTAAATATTTTCTTTGATTCTTAACTATTTCTTTAATAGTATTTAAATCATCCATATTATCTAAATCTGAAATTTTATTTCTTATATCATCAATTTTACTCATTTTCTTTCTCCTTATATTTTCTTGCATTTATTAAAGTTCAGCTTGGAAATTACAATTTCCATGCTTTTCAACGCAATTCTTTATCTTTAATCCTAGAATTAACCTTGCATACCATGATAATATTTTACTTGAGTCACTTTTCTGAAGCTTTATTTGTTCCTCAAGCATATCTTCGTTATAGCCATTATTCTTGTCAAAGAATTTATCTAACTTAGGTCTCCATTTTCCTAACTTAGCTTCACACTGTTTAATACCATCTTTTATATCAGGTAACTGTTCTTTGTCAAAATAATATTCTAAATGGTAATAATTTCCTTCTACTCCGAAAAAGTCTGCATCATTACTTGACTGTATTCCGAACCAAAATTTACCTTCAATGTCACCATTATAATATCTACCCATTGTTTCTCCTTATTTTCTTATAATTCCTTGCATTTATTAATTCATAACAATCTAAACAATCTGGACAAAAATCCCATAAACTCCAACAATTATCATCATGCACTTCAATTAATGGTGTTCTACCACAACATTCTGTAACATCTTCATTAACTTCTTTTAATATGTTAATCATCTTCTCCCTCCTTAGTTGAATTCACATCTCCATCATACCATTGGTCTTTTAATACAAGTTCTAGGAATTGATATAATCGTTTTAATTGGTTTATATTAATTTCTTCTCCTAGACAAATATCCTTAATATTATCATTACTCATATATGAAAGGTCAAAATGTGAATTAGTTTGCTTTATATTGGTATGATATTTCATTGGAGCATGTTTAACAACTCTGAATATTAAATATTCAAGTATTTCTTTATCTACTCTTTGTATTCTTCCTGTTAAATCCATATGAAATTCTAAATAATTAACTGTCATTATTTATCTCCTTAAGTTTACTAGAGAGCTAAGCGTTGGGTATGTACGGCGTACACTGCCTTTCACCTCTACCTAACTCTCTAATTGTTTATTTAAGCACAAATTGCATTTATTATACCATCTGTTATAATAGCATTATGATTATAGGATGCAAGTGTTGGTTTCTTTTTATGCCACAATATATCTGTAGCAGAATTAAGTAATCCCCAACCATTACTAGTATCATGATAATCACCACGAGGATCAGTAAATTTATCCACAATTTCACCCCATGTACCTATTGGTATGTCTTTAAGATGATTGTGTCTAATATTACTAAGCTCTTCAACATCTATAATACGAGTATTTAACTCTTTTATACCATTAATCATAGTATTTACACTATTATTCTCTCCATCTTGTGTCATATTTAATAAATGCACCATAGATTCTAACTGTGTATTCCAATCTTTAGAACCAGGAGCATGTCTAAATCTATGATTTTGTAGATATTGCTTACTCATCATTCCATTAGTACATATCAATCTATACAACATTAATGAAAATCCAAATGATCTTGAACCGTCATAACTATTCCAGAACTGAATACCTAGATTTAATTTATCTATGTCTTCATCTTTCGCAGTATGATCAACGGTTGCTATGCTATCTACAGCTTTATATGATAACATAAAGTTTTTACCATTAAAAAACTCTTTATCTAATTCAAAATCTATATAAGCCGACTCAACTAGATCATCTGCAATATCTTTTACTTCTTGGTTTGGTAATAACATATAATGTGCTCCTACCACTCCTGCTTCTTTCCATCCCTTTTCTTCATCTAACCTTTGAACTGCAAAAGCTGATGATGTTATACCACTATAATCAAGTGGTACTTTTCTTATTTCTTGATATGGATTCATTCTTCTTCTCCTTTTTATAATGTTTTACACAATATGGTTTATCTGCATTCTTAACTACAGCTTGTTTGTCACAAATACTGCATTTATCTGGATTAGGACTCATGATTTGTTTAAATTCATAGTTAATATTCTCATCATCTAATAATAATTTAATAAAACTCATTTTCCCTCCCAGTATTCTCTTTTAGCCATACCATATTTCTCAATTACTTCTTTTAATGCCAAAGCGCTCCCCTTATTTCTAGTATAATAACTTTTTTCAGATCTAAATCCCATATATTTCCAAACTGGTATATCATTTTTATCAACAATGTCTAAATCCAGCAAATTTGGCAACATATCTTCAGTATATCCGAGATCATAGCCCTTTCTCGACAGAAAATCCGCTACTTTTATCTTTATTTTGCCCATAATTATACCTCTTTTCTTTTTTCATGTTAAGCACCCATAATAATGCATTTTCCCAACCTTTATTAATATACATTTCTGATTCTTCATCCCATAATTCAGCTTCATCACTAGATAATTGTGTTTCAGTCAATGCTATTAATATTTCTTTTTCATTCCTCATCTTCAACTCCTAATACAGGTAATATTTCTTCTGCTTTATCAGTAAGACAAGCTAAAACACCACCATCATTACCTTCATCATCCATTTGAGCAATAACTCTTGTTCCATTATCTAATATGAAAGTAATAGGTCTTTTATACCACATATATTCATTACACTCTTTACTTGACATATATTCTACTTTCAATATTCTTCTTCCCAATAAAACATCTTCTGCTACTTTAGTCCATCGTTTAGTTAATAACCCCATTTATTCTCCTTCCCATTATTATAACCTTTAACTTTAATTTCTTTGGTTTCATAAACCCAATAAATTTGTCCATTTTTACCAGTAAAGAACGATTCGGGATCTTCATCTTGATGATTACTCCAATGAATCCAAGCCATTGAATCTTGCGATGGCTCAGCATCTAAAAAGCCTTTTCTCATATATACAACTTTATATATTTCACTTGATTTACAATGCTCAATAAAGGCGTTATGTTCTAATTCAGACATTTGATATACTTTAGTCATTTAATTCTTCCCATTCTCTGTCTCTACCATCATCTTTATCATCGGTAAAATCAGTTTCTCTTATTAACTTCCAATCACCTATTCTACATACTTTAGAATATATTTTAACAGCAACACCAGTTGAATCTAATTCACCATCTTCCCATAGATCTTCATCTGGCACTTCTTCCCAATGATAAGATTGATCTTGCCAATTCATATCGCTTAGATCTCTTTTATCTTTTTTATTATTCATGATTTTTCCTTTATTTAATTCTTTGGGGCGAACCATCTGTTATTTAGAGGTGTTTTTAGTGATCATCATGTCGTCCCCCGACCCTTATTGATATACTGTTACGCAACGTTCACCAAGTTACTTTTCGAGAATATCTAGGTCATTATCCGTACCCTTTGGAGTCAATTAAGACATATCTCAGGTTGGACTAAGCTTTTCTTATCTTTAAATCTGTTGGAGCTTGCTCTTTGTCAAGTCCATAGGTAGGCATATTATCATATAATACTAGTATGTCTTCTTTGTTATTTCTATTACTTATCTGCCATACTTTCTTTATTATAGGACAATATTTAAGTTTTGATTTCCCCCATTTTTTCATATCCCCTCCAATTTATAGGGAGCTTTTACACGTATGACGCTTATCAAACTCCCTGTTGGGTCGCCTAAATAATCTTATACATTTTGTCTAGGCTCTCTATATATTTTGCTACTCTTGGATCTTCTAACTTTATATCTTTCATTGCCTTAAGCTTTGCAGCTTTTGACCAATCTACACCCATTAATATTACACTATATCTATTCATTTAGACTCCCAATTGTTAATAAAAAGGGAACCAATATTAATACTAGCTCCCCAATTATTAGATTTAACTATTATTACTGACCCTCAGTTGACTCAGTATCTTCAGCTGGTGTTTCAGTATCTTCTGACTCTTCAGCTAATGCTTCACAATAACTACCAATGGAACATGCATCTTCTTCCCATAATCCATTTGCAGCAGTACATGATTCATTGCTACTTGTATCTACCCAATTACCATTAACCTCTACACATTCTTCTGAAGTTGTAGCTGTTTCTATAGTCATTGCTGGCTCTACTTCACATCCTGAATTAGAAACTGCAAGATATGCTACACCTGCCAACACAACTATACCTCCTATTATCATTGCTTTATTCACTTATTATCTCCTTATTTAATGAACTGACAAATATACATTACCTATGCTTATTTTTAAAGGTAAAATATAACATTATTATTAGTACTATCAGCATACTTAGATGCACTATATTTAACTCTACACCTGGTATTGGCTGATTATTTAAAAATTCTATCATTACGACCTCTTTTCTCTTTAATCTTTATCATTTCTTTCATTCATAATTCTTTTCACCTCTTTCATAACTTGAGGATCTACATTATCAACATCAAATATCATTGCTATAAAACATATTATGAATACTGTTATAAATATATACATCATTGCGACCTCTTTTCTTTGCTAGCCTAGCATTACACTAGGGATTCATATCATTATCCTCCTTCTTATAACTCATCATCAATCTCTTACATTGCTTATTAGATAACTCTCTAATGTTTATTTGTCTATTTGACTGTGGCTTATTGCCCTATTATTAACATTATTATCGTATTTTCTTTATCCTTATTAAAGGTGCAATAACATTTCTGATAAGTGTGTGAGTAGAGAATACATTAAAGGCTTATCCAAAAACTCTACTCTATCATTTTATTCTAGGCTTATAATACACAATATGTTAACGTATTATGTACTATTACTACCAGCCTTTTAAACTATCATATTATTTCAGGGTTCTTGGTTTAAAGATTGCTACCTCCCACCTTAATAATAAGTATATATCCTAATCATTAAGACATATGATAATAGTTATGTATTTTTAAAAATAAACCCTCAATTAAGAGGGTCTATAATTATGAAGCTAACAATCCATGTGTTACTTCAAATGTTCCGATATCACAATCTTTAACACTTACTCCAAAGCCTTGATCAGCTTTAGCTTGACAGAATCCAGCAATATATCCAGGACTCTTATTATATAATACTTTGCTACCTATTACTTCAGCAGCATGCTTTTTGTTACTACCATAGAACATTTCATAGTACCATTCTACTTTTATTTCATTAGGTTTCATAACGACTCCAAGTTAGTTATTGTTAAGTATAAGTTGGTATATATATTACTGCGCATGTATACACGTTAATATCATCACTATCCACACGCACAATAAGTTAGCTAAAGTATAGGAAAAGGGGAAATTAATCCCCTAATCCAACAACATACATTACCAGTTTCTTCTACCACTATAAGTTCTTTTACTTAATGAGTAAACAATCTGATTAAGCTCACTATTAAGCTCCATTTCACCTGCGATTCTTGCATCAACAGCTAAGTCAATCAAGTCATCTGCATAAGCTTTCATCAACATCTTCTTCTGAGACTGAGTCTTAGCATTCTTCCTTGCTGCCTTATACTCCTCCTTAGTTTCTTTAAATTCATTGCCTATTTCACTATCAAATATTGCATCGTATCTATTATTATTACTAGCCATAATTATGACTCCTTAATTAGTTTAAATATAACACAAAAAAACTCAAATCAAAAATAACGTAATTACGATAGTAAACATCCCACCGATAGGGGGTACCATAGGATAGAAAGCCACACATTAAAATTGCATAATTTTTAAAACCTCTTTGACATTTGATTTATAAAACCTTATATTTCGATATCGGTAACTTGCTAATTTTAGTTATCACCCAGATAGTACCCTTGAAATAGTTCTGCTAGATGGGTCAGAAGTTGGGTTATAGATCATCACAATAGTTGATTGAATTGTCCCCGATAACCGATAAAAACTGCTATGTTATAAGTTTGAGTATGGGAGTGAATAACTGGCTTAAACGAAAAATATAGTTAAAATTCTTAAAAAAGACACTAGCTCTTTCAGGGGCTAGTTATATTCAATAGGAGATATTATGAGTGATAAAGTTAGAGAATATGTTTTAAGGATTGTATATAATATAGAGACTGGCGAGATTGAGCATTTATCAGAATATGTTGATAAAGGTTGTGCGTTTGAGTTAGAAGGTGAGCTTGTTTCTTTGTCCAGTGAATTTAAAGAATATTTAGAAGATCATTTAGATAGTGATATACTTGGAATTAGTTAGCTCCAAACCCCTGGCGGGGATTGGGTATTATATATGAGGTATTATAAGGTAAATAGAATTACACATACAGTATTTGATGCTAAGAAAGAAGTGCCTAGGGAGATTAGGTACAAAGAGGATTGGAGGGAAGGTCATATAACTGACTGGGTCTTAGCAGATGATGGATGCATTATTCAGGTACTTAGAAAAGGTACTATGAAGAAGGCTAAGGGCAAGGTGCGTGAAGTTGAGTATATAGGTACTTGTACAGGCACATTTATAGTTTCTAGTACAACAAAAATGGACACATCTAAGAGAGAGAATATTTATAGCTTAGGTGGTAATATAAGCAGAGATGAGAGATTAGAGAGCCGTGAAAAGCTTTCGACAAGAGAAGAATTATTTGTCCAGTATATAGCATCTGGAATGGATGCTCGCAAGGCGTATCTACAGGCATTTCCGACGAATGACCCGCACTATGCAGGATTGCGTGCTGGACAACTTATTAAAACAACAAGGATAAAGACTGCTATGAAAGAAGAATTAAAACCCGTATTAGAAGAACTTGGTATAGATGAAACTACTATTATAGGTGGTATTAATCAGATCGCTTTAAGTTCTCAAAAGGATGATACACGATTAAAAGCCTTATTTAAGTTAGCTGATATAATGGATCTTGAAGATAAAAGTAAAACATCTGTTACGCAGATATCAGGTGCTGTTTTCCAAGGATTTGATGAAAAGCAGATAGAAGAAGTAAAAAGACCAAAGGAGATTGGTTAATGAGCGATGAATTATTAGAAGAAGCTTTAAAGCCTGCATATTTTAAAGATAATGAGCCAGTAGACACGTCTAATCAGAATATTTATCAAACATATAGTACTGATTTTGGAGGTCCTATTGATTTTGATGCAATCGCTACCCATAATCCTTCACCTTTGGATTTAGTATATAAAAAACCTGTTCCTGTAGCAGATCGACTTGGAGAAGCCTCAGGATTAACATGGCCTTATACATATTCTGGTGGAGAGGGAAAGGTAGAAGAAGGGCCATCATTTTTAGAATCTACTGCTGAAGGATTGGGTGCTGTAAAAAAAGCTATTGTAAGTGGAGCAAAAACAGCTGGAGATATAACTGTTGGAGCAGTTGAAGAGGCTGCAGGATACGCTAAGTCAAATCCTATTGATGCAGCATTAATTGCTCTTTCTATGATACCGCAAGCAAGGGCAGCTCGTTGGGGAGGAAAAGCTTTAAGCTATGCACCCAGACTTGCTAAAAATATAGGATTTCTTCAAAAGAGTAAATACGCAGCGCCTATTATTAATAAGACTAAAAGTGCGGCTAAGTTGGGTAGAACTGGGATTCAAGTGAATCTTCTAGCAGATGCAGTAAACGATTTTTATCAACATGGACTCATGTTTAATCCTGAAGAAGATTTATGGGACTATTTATATAGATCCGACAAAGATATACAATCAGCTTTTTATAATACAGGATATGATTTTAATACAAGTGATGAACAATTAGATAGAACTTGGGACCTTTTAAATTATGCACACGAAAAACATGGTATAAGTATCCCTATGATTTATACAGAAGGAAGTGATAAAAATGAACCGTTTCGGAAGAAATGGACTAACCCCACATATGCTGCTGGCTTTTTGGGAAGAGCAGGCAATATCCATGTACTTGAAGGTTATGAATCTGGAGGAAAATCCGTAGATTATAATAGGCAAGTATTAACAGAATATCTTCACCATATAAGAAATGAAACAGGTGGTATATTTGCTAATATAGAAAGAACATATGATTCAGCAGCAGGACTAGGGCTTGTAACATATCTAAAAACATTACCTGATTCTGAGCTTGAACAATATAATGCAAGAAGAGATTCTGATGGGGATATAATGGAAAAATACAAATTAGACGAAGAAGGTAATTTTCAATACACTAAATTTGGCGACAAAGTACGGAGTCACGATCATTATAGTCATAGCAACTCTATAAAAAGCGAAGAAAGAATTCATGGACTATATGAAGATAAACTACTTGAGATAGCAAAAATAGAAAATAAAACTGAAAGAGAAGCAGCATTTGATACATTTTTAGAAGAAATGAAAGAAGGGGTAGGTAAAGAAAGGGCTATAAGATATGGTCAATTTATTCCTACTGGCAGTGAAGAAGTGACTAAAAAACTAAGAGATAATATAATGAAAACTTTAAAAGAATATTATCCAACTTATTAATATAA
>Ga0098061_1000169_pt1 | contig 28278 bp, 11 predicted proteins | sample 22_taG_FD_92579 | JGI IMG/M metagenome (GOLD analysis project Ga0098061, IMG submission 92579) | Marine viral communities from the Subarctic Pacific Ocean - 22_ETSP_OMZ_AT15343 metaG | ecosystem: Environmental > Aquatic > Marine > Oceanic | place: Subarctic Pacific Ocean | collected 2015-01-20
AACTCTTTAATATCTTCTCTTAGCATTTCTATATCTTTTTTCATTAGTGCTACTTCTTGATTACAGAGCTTACACTCTGGGTACGTTGCTATTGTCATTTGTTTAAATTATTTAATCGTGATAGTAGCAATAACCACTATCGTTACTAGTCATCATTTTACAATTTTCTCCATTAGTTCTCTTACCTTTACATTGAACTTTTTTACCAGTTTTGTTTTGTTTTACTTCTTCATGAACAGTACACTTATCACCAGCACTAGCAACTGATATTTTACATCTATTACCTTTAGAACTAACAAAACTACATTTAGGATCTTTTAATGTGCCCTCTTTTTCTTTTTTCTTTTCTTCTTCAACTTGCTTATTTATCTTTTCTTGTTCTTCAGCTTGTTTAATTTTTTTATTCTCTTCAGCTTTTATTTTAGCCTTTTCTTTAGATATTTTTTTCTTTTTTTCTTTAACAATTGTTTTTACTTGTTCAACTTTATCACTTTTAACATCTAAATCCCATCTATTCCAACCAAGTATTAAAGCGGTTCTCTGCCAAGTTTCATTATCATCGTTTAAAGCTTCTCTTACATTTTTAGTTTTATTTACTAACCTATCCATAGGAATATTAGTAGCAGCAGAAACAACATTTCCAACGGCATCCCAAACAGGGTTGTCTAAATCAAACGTGTCCATTTCTTTTATAACATCTCTATTGTAATTCCACGATCGTTGAGCACTTACGAATTTTCTAGCTTTAGATCCAATAGGAGGTGAAAGATTAAGAGCTTCAATTAAAGGTGTACTAGTATCTCTATTCCACGTTTTTTGCTCGTTTTCCCCTAACTTTATAATTACATTTTTTAGAGTGGAAACAATAGCACCACCAACACCAATGCCTCTAAGTACACTATCGAGCATACCGTTTAAAATTCTTTGTTTTTTCTTTTCAGTTTTCTCATTGAGCTCTTCTTCGTCATCACCGGTAAATGCTAGCGCAAATAAAGCGGATTGTAAAGAATAGAATATAACATTTTGTATAGCTCCGTAATATATTATTCTTGATATATGTGTTTTAGGATCACCTCTTCTATTAACTAAATCGGATATAGCCTTTTTCGTTAACCTCATATACTGCATTGGAGTATTTTGGAAAGCTAATATCAATCTACCAAGTGTAGATGCTTGTTGTGATGATATTAAATCAGGTCTTGAAGATTGCTGTGTTTCTTCTGCTACTTCTTGAAAATCTTCAAATGCTTTTGTTTCAGCTTCTTTTTGATTTAAACCTTCTTTTAAATATGTTTTTATTCTATTTCTATAAAACGTAGCTCCACCCGAAGCAATTGCAAAACTATCTGCCACTTGTGTAGGTAAAAAACCTTTTTGTAGTAACCAATTTAATCCCGCAGTAACTTTATTACTGGAATTCGCTACATACTGTGCTATTTCATTAGCGTTAACATCTGTCTTTAATCCTTTACGTCTCTGTTTCAACATGTCTGAGTTAAATAGTGTTGAAAAGTCTTTCCAAAACTGTGGTTGGTTAGCAAATGCTACAGCTGCTTTAGCAATATTGTTATCTCCCCAATTTATAAAGTTAACAGTGGATAGCGTCTGTAATACAGCAGACCTCATATTAAAAAACATTATAGCGCCAACAGAATTATTAGTCCAATTCATAAACCTGTTTACTAATTTATTATCACCAACAGTCCTATTAGTACCTTTTTCCATTCGGTGTAATATGTCTTCTAAGGCTTCCCTAAAATTAGTCCCGTATATAGCTTCTATTTTATTTAAATTTTCTGGTGAAAATATTATATTTTTATTTTGTATCCATTCAGCGAGAAACTCTTTTCTACCTATCCTACTTGTAGCCGCATCTAAATCGGCTAAAATATTTCCAGTTAACCAATGCTCTGAAGGTTGTATATATCCCTCTGGACGTTTTGATATTAAACCAACAGTATCAGCATAAGTCTTTAATTTAGGATCACTATTTATTGTTTCAGTTAAACGAGAACGGTCCGTTTTAGTTAAACCAGGTATGTCAAAACCAGCTCTATCCCAAAGATAAACTCTCATCGCATCACCGTAAGTGTAATCTTTTTGTCCTTTTATTTTTTTATTTACTAATTTACGAACTTCTGGCATAGCTTTTCTTAAAGCTTTATAATCGTTAGCCATTGTTTGTTTAGCTGTGTTTAACTCTCTATAACCTTTAGCGAATGGATCTAATAAAGCCTTTTTAAAGAAATTCATGTGAGCTTCGCCTTTTTTACCTTTACCTAAAAACGAATATATTAATCCTTTAAAATCTTCAGCTGACGGTGGGATAAAGAATTTATATTTACCTTTAGTTTCTCCACGTTTTCGCGCTTTAGCAGCAGAGAATGCTTTTTCAGTCGGTATACCTTTAGACTCTTCTAATATATCGTTAAATTCTTCACCAACGCTTTTACTAAACTGAATCTTAGCTTGCTGAACTCTACCTTTAACATCAAATTGGTCTAGCATGTTCTTTACTGCTTGAACATTTTGCAACGCATCATCTGCAAAATATATATCATTATATCCTTCTCCAACCTTTTCAGCAATCCACAGCGCTTTAGATTCTGATGTAGAAGATTCTAATGTAATTATATTATCAAAAGGTATGTTCAACCCTTGCGCATCTAAAAATCTATATATAGGTATCTTAGCAGCATGTGGTCTAGCTGTTAATATAAATTGATCTTTAGTGCCAAACTTTTTAGCTCTATCTATAGCTTTACCAAATAAAGGTCCTTTCTTACCTTCTTTTATGTAATCAAATTCTGCAAAATCAAATTCTACTCCTTGAGCTTCTAAATCAGCTCCTCTATCAGCAAATTCTCCTGGATCTAATCTACCTTTAATATATCCCTTAGTAAAACTATCCACTTGCTTTACCACGGTTCGTGGCATTGGATCACCTATTTTGAGGTTGTCTGTTTTAACTTCTGTAAAATTATCACCAAATAATTTCCTAAACGCTTCTTTATTATTCTGTACCGATTCATGAGTTTTTATTACTATACCGTCTCTTAATGAACGTTCTTTTCTAGCATGATTTCTTTGCAACGCTGTTTCAAGAGACGTTTCAACAAACACCATTTGCACATCATAACCTTTATTTTTAAACTTTTGAACTTGGTTTTGCATAACATTCAAACTATTACCAGTTCCATCTACAATAATCCCGTCGCCATTACCTTGGTATTTAGCTTGCTTACGTTTAGCTATCATTCTAGCATCCCATCCAAGCGAACTCCATTTACTAGCTTGCTCTGGAGTAAAATCTTTCATATCTGTAGGTAAACCGTGGTTTTTTGCTAACCATTCTAATGATATATCTTGGTTAACAACTTTAAACCCTTGTCCTCTTAAATCTAAACCTTTAATTACGGTTGATTTACCTGAACCAGGACCACCAGCCATAAATATAACTTTTCTTCCAGGAGCTGGTTTGCCACTTGGAGTTGGTAAAGTATATCTAACTCCAGATTTTGTTCTTGCTACAGTATCATCAAAATCCCAAGCGCTCATACCTTTTCTAGGTCTATCAAGTCTAGAATCTCTAACAGCTTTACTGAACTGCATATTACCTTCACTAGCTCTTTTTGCTGGAATATAAATATCATTTATAAAATCATACAATCCTTCTTCTTCAGCAACCCACTTAGAAACATCTCTTCCATCAGAATGAAATATATTAGCTCTTTCTGGTCCAGCAAATTTTATCATTCTAAAAGGACCTTCTAAGCTAACTTTATTATCTACTAATTTTCCAGTTGTAGGATCTTTTATTTTGGCATCTAAATAATTATCCATTAAATGTTTTGGTCCGTAAAAAGTTTCATGACCATTGTGTAAAAGATCTATATCAATATCAGCTCCATTAACAAACGCAAAAATCTTTGCGTCAGTTGTTGCCAACGCTTCTATGTGCTCGTTTTTTGGATGCAGTTTATCTATAGCAAGTTTTTGTGCAGCTAATTGTTTTATTACATTTAATTTTTCAGCTATAGCATCAATTTTAGGATTATCTAAATAATAATTATAAGCGTCTTCGTAACCTACAGTATTTTCCCACTCTTTGTTATATTTATTCCACTCATTACTTTCTAAATACTCTTTATCAGTTGTCTTTTTGTCTTTTTTAGGTTTATCTATAATATTCCAAGTACCAGTTCTGGTTTGCCTCATTGGCATTTGCTTGTTATCTGTCATATACATCCAATCCCAATTAGATAACGCCCTAACACCTTCTCCTATATTAGTTTGCATAGAACCCATGTGAAAGTGGTTAACTGGTGTTATATTAGATTCTCTTAATTTTAAAGCCATATATTTTAATACAGCTCTATTACCTTGGTTTATCTTATCTCTTTTAGGTTTTTGTTTTTCCCAAACAGCTCTTTTACCTTCTCGCGTTGGCTGTGCCCATACTTCATTTGCCATTCTTTTAACTTCTCCTTTGTACTGTATGGGAGTAGCTTGGGAAAAATGTTCTGGGTTAATATTATGTTTCTTCAATAGAGCAGCGTCAGCAACTGGATCATATCCCGATCTATTCTCAACGCTTTTAACAGCTTTAGGATGTGCTTTTGGATTTACAGATCTTTGACTCGAGTATTCAATACCGTTTATATTTTTCATACCAGAATCTTTTATACCAAGTATTGCTAAAAGAGTTTTGGAGTCTATATTTGGATGAGTAGTGGCTCCAAGTTCAGTAACTTGATCAACATAAACTTTTTGGTTTTTATTATTTATACCATAACCATTTACTCCAGCGTCCCATAACCTACCACCAGTCCATCTAACCTGATTACCGGCAACTGTAAACATGTCTTTTATATCTTGGGTCACATGTACAGATGGATCATTAAAAATTTGATAGTTATAACCTCCAGGAATTTCTTGCTGAACGTTAAACATGTATTGTTCAGCGATATTAGTCCACAAAGGGTTTAACTGTTTTGCTATTACTTCTTGTTCAGATGTTCCTTTGGTTCTAATAAACTCGTTTAATAATTGTAAATCTTTAGTTTTACTAAACATAATATCAGACTTACCATCTTTAATAGCTAAAAGAGTTTGTATGTCTCCATCAAATTCAGCTCTCTTTCTTATAGCTTGATTAAAAGCGAATACCGCTGACTGAAGTATTAAAGAACGTATATAACCATCAACACTTGTATCATTTATGTTTGGGGCCCTAAATATAATTCCAGCACCGGCTAAAAAATCTTTAGGGTTTATTAGTTCTTGTTTTTTCTGTCCTTTCAATCCCGCTGTACTACCAGTAAGCAATGCTCTTACTCTTCCTAATCTATCAAAATATTTTCCAAGAGTAGTATTAGCTATACCAGTGGCCAACCCACTAGCGTCTACTCCTTTTGGCAACATAGATATATGCGGAGCCGTATTATCTTTTATTCTAGCTTGAGCTTTTTCTCTTTGTGTGGTATCTAAATCTTGTTCCTTTATTATTCTTATCGCATCTACTCCATACCATTTAGAAACAGCATCTAGTACGTTAAAAAAGCTACTTATTGGTATACGTTTAGATTTTAACTCAACAACACCGTGATCTTTTTTAGCTTGTTTTTTCGCTTCTTTTTCTGTAAATCCTTGTTTTTTATATTTTTCTATAGCAGCTTTTTCTAATTTCTTTTGTTTAGCTTTATATTCTGGAGTAATTAGAGTTCCTTCTTTAGTAAACTTCTCATGTTTTGTTAATTCTCCTTTAACACCCTTATATTTTGGTTCTATTTCAAGAAGAGTTTCTGCTTCAGCTTCTTTAACAATAGTGTTTATGGTTTCAATAAGATCTTCAGTATCTTTCATTGATTCTAAATACATCCTAGTACCTTCAACACCCTGGTCAACCGTTTCTGTAATTTCTATTTGGTTAACCTTTTTCATTACGTTTTCATCACTCATACTTCGAGCATCTATATCGCCTTTTTTAAGCTTACCTAATACATCACCGTATTTTAATTTAAGATTTCTACCCATATAAGCACCGAAATCTCCTGGAGTTTCTTCAGGTCTATATGATCTAGATAATTGATCTAAAAATAAATAATATTCCTGATACCAATCATTGTAATTATCATATCTTTTGCCACTTTCTAAAACTTTTATTTTAGGATTATTTATAGCTCTTTTAGCTAAACTCCCAACCATTCCTAAATTATTACTAACAAGTTCTTCTCTAATAGCTTCAGATGGTATTAATTCACCAACTTCATTTCTAACATCCTCTTCATATATTTGTTCGTTTAACTCAGCATTTCTATTAGCCGCAACTTTACCAGATTCTGTGAAATCTGCTTCAGACATTTGTTCTATATCTTGAGGATCACCTTTACCTTCTATTAAAGCACCACCAGCTCCTACTTCCATTAATCTATCTATAGCTTTACTATCATAATTTTTTTCTATAGAAGCATTATAATCTTTTATAAAGTTGTATACATCTTTACCAGTGTCAAATTTTATCTTTTTTAAACCAACTCTTTGTAATGTTTGTCTTATAATATCACCCATTTTCGTAAAAAATCCTTCATTAGGTTGTAAAGTGCCATCCATTATAGAATTAGACATTACAGTCATAACCTCTTCACCTAAATTATCATCTCTCATGTAGGGTGATAATCTATTTACAAACTCTTGACTTAAACCTCCTTTTTTAGTTTTAACAAAGTCACCTACAGCTTCACCCATTGCACTTTGGACTTTTGGATCACCACCTATAGTTTTGTATAACACATTGTGTAACCACTCATGAGCGGCTACAAGTACGTTCCCGTCTTCATCTCTTAAAGCGTTTTCTTTATTTAATGTAATATTAAAACTACCATCAGGTTGTTGGATAATATTTCCGTGTGCAAAGCTACCGCCTATGGCTTTTGATTCTTGGTTTCTATTTTTTATTTGATCTTTAAGAAATTTTACAACTTCTTTAGCTTCAACTTCATTTTCAGGAGCCAAGTTACCTTCTTTGATAACCTCTTCCATTTCCTCAATTTCAGCTTGATCTTCTGCGTTTTGTTCTGTTATTTTATCATTAAAATCCGCTTGTTGTTCTTCTCTAGTTTCAAATACTTTAACTTTTCCCTTAGGACCTTTTCCAGTTTCTTTATATTTTTTATTAACCTTAGCGACTTTTTCTTTAACAACCTCGGTTTGTTCTTCAAACTTTTCTAGTTTTTTAGCTCTTTCTTTCTCAGTTTCATAAGGTTCTATTATTTCATACTTTTGTATATCTAATTTAGCGATATCATCAGATTCTTTTTGTATAAGATTTTTTTTCTCTTTAGGACTTAAAGATTTATCTTCATTTATCGCATCAATAGCTCTTTTTGATTCGTGTTTTTTTACATCAAGTTTTATTAAATTATCTTTTTCTTGAGTAGTCATCATATCAACGTTTTCAAGATTTTTAGAGAATATGTTTCTATTATCGTTTAATATACGTTGAAACGTTTCCTCTAAAGAGGTTCTTGTTGTTTTGCTTAAATCTTTACCTCTTAAAGTTTTTTCAATTCCTTGCAAGCGCTTTTCATTGTCATATAGTTTACGATCATATTCTTTACCTCTAACAACCTCACTAATACGATGAGCTGTTCCAGGCATAGACATCGTCTCTGCCATAACTATACCACTAGCAAAAGCAGCTTCGCCTCCTTCCCAATAACTTTTATTCTCCCCAAGTATATGTATATCTGATGCGTTTTGACCCCATTGAGTATATAATTCTGAACCACCTTCTGATAATCTAGTTGTTGCGTATTTTGTTAGATTTCTTTGCCAACCTTCCATAAAACCTTTTCTAATAAGATTTTTAGGTACTTGACGATATACATTTTTAAACAATCCATAAGTAAGTTTTTCTCCGAAATATTCAAAAACACCATGCGCAAAAGAATTTGCTCTTATTTGAGCCATTGTCATATCTCTTCCGTATTTAAGATTATCTTCTTTTAGTTGATCAAATCTATTACCAGCAACACTTGCCCCCATTATACCTATCGAAGCGCCTCCAGTTAAGTACATTAAACCGTATTGTGGTATGGCCTGTGCAGCAACACCTAGAGCCCAATGTCCTATATCGCCAGGGGTTTCAATATCTTCATATCTAGTCATTGGTTCAATGCCTTTTTCTAAATTTTTAGAATAATTACGCAGCTTTGTTTTCCCAACTTGACGCTGTACATCCTTTGCTTTATCTACAGCAAGAAAAACTTTCATGTAAGTCGGAATTTCTTTCTCATTTCCATCATAATAATTTTCTACTCCTTCAGCTATTATATTACGAGGTTTACATCCGTTAATAACAGTTTCTAGACCATCAACTCCATCAACACCCCACTTATACATGCGTGTTGCAACGAACGTTGCGTTGTGATGGTTTTGTCCCATTATTTCATGATACAATTTCATATCTTCTCCCTCACCAGTCAACTGAGTGTCTTGTTCCATATTGTTAGCCCACGTTTTATACCAACGATCTCTAAAAGAATATAAACTATCTAATTCTTTATCAGCTTTTTCAGCGGATTCTTTATATTTCAAATAATCTTCTGTTAACTGTTGTTGTTGAGTGACCAACTCTTCATACTTCTTAATTTTCTCAGGACTAACTTTACCAGCTCTCATGTCATCCATAAAATTTTCACCTAAACTCTCTACTCCAGTTTTTAATTTTAAAGCTCTAGTATTTAAATCATCATGCTTTATTTTAAAGTTCTCTTTGATAACATTCATATCGTTATCAGTTCTAACTATTTCCCCTTCAGCAATATTCAATTGAGATATAATCCGTTTTTGTGCATCGGTAAAATGGTGTAATCTATCACCAAATTGTTTTTCATTTATTTCTTGTTCTTCTGGAGTGCCAAACTGTAATACACCTTGTTTTTCCTCTAATTCTTTTCTTATACTATTTTCAAAATGATCGTCTTCTTTTGCTAGAGTGTAAAACTCTATAGCTTTTTTACTCAATTGTTCTTCTGTTGGTGGCTTTTTAGTTGGATTTTTTGATTTATCATTATACCAAGCAATAGCTGTTTCAACATGAGTAGCCATTGGGTTGGCTTTGATTTGTTCCCCTAATACTTCTCTACCTTCAAGATAATCTTGTTTTTCAGTTTCTCTTTTATTCCATTCATTCCATTCTGCAGATTTCTGGGTTTTAGTACCACCTATACTTTGTTGAGGATCTGGTATTGGAATCTTTTTAAGGTTCAACGCGGATAATGCGCCTTTATATTTAATGGAAGTATCTTGTGTTCTTTTATTATTTAACGCAGCTAATCTACCCTGTTTTTCTCTCATTTCCGAAAGTAATTTAGCACCTTCATCTTGAAACCCTTCTCTATCTTCTGCATCTGGTTGATGCAAGTGCATCATTTCATAAGAAGTTCTTTCAAAAGGATCTTTGTCTTCGATTTCTTTTTTGTAACCCTGATTATACTTTTTTGGAAAATCTTCTCCTTTAACGGTAATACCGTTTTTCATTCTTAAACCGGTTTGGTGGTCGATACTGTATATAGTTCCATCGTCATTCCACTCTGTAACACCCGCATTTGTCATGTCTTCAACAACAGCAGCTTCCTTTGTAGCAGCTTTTTTCTCTGGTTTTACATCTTTATTTTGTTCTTTAAACTGTTTCTTTCTTCTTTTCCAAGCTTCATATTCAGGCGTATCTTTATCCCCTTCCCAAACGTCAGGAGTCGAAGGATCGTCCTGTTTTGTTTGAAAAGCAACAGATGTGTTAGGATCTAAAAATATATCCTCATCATATTGTTTTAATGGAGATGGGTTCCTTAACATACTATTGATTTGCTTTTTTTAGTTTTTCTTCATCTTTTTTGATTGCTTCTTTATCTAATCCTGTAGGATATACCATACCATCAAAAGTAAATTCAGATAATCCTTGTTGCGCTGCTTCAGCTTTATCTCTTTCATATCTAACTTTTCTAAGTTCTATTTGTTTTACTCTCATAACCGTTAATTTACCTTCGTCATAACCCATAGATTTCCACCATGCATTTTCTATTTTGTAAGCATAATATTCTTTAACCAAAGTTCTCAATAGATCTATATCAAAAAATACATGATCTTGATTTGTTAAAGCTTCAACTAAATTTAGTTGATCAATTTTATCAATTTGATCAGTCCAATACGAAATATCACCTTCACGTAAAGGTTGATTAAACTCCATATTATCCCAATCAAATCCACCATAATTAAGATCTTGAATTTGTGGGTGTTCATACAAGTGACGTCTAAAGCTACTACCGTCTTTTAATATATGTTCGTCCCAGCAAAATTGCATAACTAGTTGGTTTTGTATTTGAGTAGCGGTACCATCATTAATACCAAACATTTGATCTAATTTATAATTGATACGGCCCAATATAGGTTTAACGTCTATAGCCTCTCTATTCCTAGCTGCTTCTTGAGCGTCCTTAGTTATTTCGGTTAAAAATCCTAAATACTCAACGGCTTTCCCCATGTTTGACCACCACATCTCTTTATTTCCTTCTAGGATATTGATCATACATGCGTCACCATCAAAGTCATAACAAAGGGCATAGGCACTTCCTTCCACAACTGTTTTGCCATAATAATCAACAGTCCCTTTTGCAGCATCTTCTTTTTCAGCAAATACTATATCTGCCATAGGATTATCGCAATATAATTGCGTAGCAAAACTTAACGCTTGCTGAGAAACACCTTTGGATAATTTACTATTTGGTCCAAAATGATCTTCTGCAAACTCTTGAGTTTCTTCTCTAAAACGATCACCTATTCTTTTTAACGTAGCTACTTTACCATTTATTTCTTGTTCAGTTTCTTTATCATTTGCTTGTATAGCTTCGTATAATAAACCTTGGTTTCTCTTACATTCCGCCGTCAACGCTTTCATGTATATGTTAGAATTAGCTACTCCAGCAATACCAGGATGCTCAATAATCCCTTTTGGCCCTAATAAGTCTCGTTGATTTTGTCTTAAAATTATATCTTTCTCTTTTCTTATTTGCATTGTTTCTGGTTGTAAAACCTTAATATCTTTTTGCAAATCTTCCCAGACTTTTCTTTTTTGAGCCTCAGATAATATATCCATTCCAGCATCTGTCATGCCTTCGTTTTGTCTACCTCTTTCTTGGACAGCTGGTGTTGCGTTAGCACCGGCTGTCGTGTTTTGGCCTAACTGCTTTAATGGTGATGGTAATTTTGTCATATTTATATCTATTATATTATAATTTACTGTATAAAAACCGTTCTTGACACCAACTGCTTCTATCATTCCTAAATCAAGAAGATCCTGAGCCATAGCGCCAACATAAGTTGTGCTATCTCCTATATAATTAAATTTATATATAGGAATGTGAGTATGTGATGTTCCTAGTTTAATTATATTTTCTTTTAATCTCTTATCACTAAATAGATTACCAAGTAAACCTCTATCTTTAGGTTGTCCAGCTTGAGCAGCGGAAGCGGCGGCTTGGGACATTTTCATTTCCATAGCTGTTTTGTGTTTGCCTAATTCCGCATCTTTACTCCACATATCACCTTCACCTTTTAGTTTTTGAACATCCATTTCTCCCTGCATTTTCATTTGTTGAACATTCATTTCTCCTGCTGCTTGTGCCATTTGAAGTTGACTTGCTCCTTCTGCTTCTGCCATTTGTAATTTAGAAGCTTCCCCTAATTTTTGAGTTTGTAAAGCTTCGTCCGCACCAAGTATCTTACTTTGAATATCCATATCAGCTTGGTTCTTCTGTGTATCTAATCGACTTTCTTCGCCAGCTTGTGACATAGCTATTCTACTAGCTTCATCAGCTGTTTTCATAGATATATCTTGTCCTGCTTCAGCTGCTTTCATTTGATTTGCAGCCTCTTGAGATCCAATAGATGCAGATGCTTTTTGAGCTTGTAAAGCTCCTTGATTTGCCATTGACTGCGCTAAAGCTGCAATACCAGAACCACCAGCAGCGCCAGACATTTGAGACATAATATTAGCTTGCATCTGTTGGTTTTGTTGAGCTTCAAACTCTGCTTGTTGCGTATTAACAGTTAAATCTTCAAAAGCATTTTCCATACCTTCCATTTGATTCTTCATGCCTTCATAGGCATTCTTTTGGCCTTCAAAAGCGTTTTTCATTTTGCCTTCGTAAACATTTTCAGCGCCCTCATAAACATTTTCCATGCCAGCCATTTGGTTTGTTAAACCAGCATAAGCATTTTGCGCGCCAGCAAAAGCATTTTGAGCGTTAGCATAAGGGTTTGAAGTATCAATATTCTTAAGATCTTTAGCCATTTGATCTAACGCCTTTTCATGAGCAGCTAATTTGTCCTTACCTTCATTTTTCTCGTCATTATTTCCAAATAAAAAATCTTTAGCTTTTTTAAAAGCTTTCTTTTTAAGCGGTGACGCTAGTAGTAAAATATTCCCGTAGTTATCTAACATTATTTGATACTTTTTATTATTATGTTTTGTTCTTCTGCAACAACAAAACCAGCTTTTTTACATCTTTTTATAACTCCTTTTTCATTTGACGTGCACCAAACAAAAGTACAACCAAGAGCTTCTGCTCTCCTTACACATTCATCTAATAAAACTTGTATTATTTCAAGTCTATCTTTAGATTTGTAACTCGGATCAGATATAGCATTAGCTAAATACGCCATATTAGAATTAGTTAAATATATGTAATTTACTGCGATTGGTCTATTATCTTTTTCAACCACTACTCCACCTAATCCTCTATTAGGTAAATCACCTAAACTTGGAGCATGGTTTTCACCCCATTCAATCCACCATTTGTTAATGAATTCGTAATCTTCTATAATTATACTTCTAGTAGTTATCATAACAATCTACAAAACCCGTTAGCATATTCCTTTTTTGAAAAACCAAAACCATACTCTTTAAGTCTATTAATCAATCCGTCACGTTTAGTTATTAAAAAAATACTTGTGCAACCCCATTGTTTTGCTCTTGCTAAACAAGCATCAGTTAATATCTTTTGCTCGTTTTTTCTTAGTGGTTTTTTAGGATCGGCAACTAAATTTGAAAGATATGCTGATTTTGAATTTGTTAAATATATAAAGTTAGCAGCTATTAATATACCGTCCCTTTCTAAAATTAAACCTCCTAAACCGTTATTTGGTAAGTCTTCTAGTTTGGGAATAGGTTCACCCCAAGTTTCCCACCATTTTCTTATAACACTAAAGTCTTGCCGTGTTATATTTCTTATTTTATTTTCCATATTTAATTAAATTTAATTTTCCCACTATTGTGTGTTATTATAGTATAGTCTTGTGTTGTAGTTTCACAGCCAACTTCAATTCCCCTATTTATAATACCTTTAACATTTGACATACCCCAAACTCTATCACAACCCAAATCATAAGCATGATTGATGCAATGTGAAACTAAAAGCAATATAGCATCGTATCTATCTTTTGCTTTATAGTTTGGATTAGATATTATATAATCTATATAAGCTATTTTAGAATTAGTCATATAAATATAACCAACTGCGATTGGTTTTTCTTTTTCTACAACAATACCTCCTAAACCATTATTTGGTAAAAGACTTAAAGGAGGTTTTTCATACGAGTTTAATTCCCACCAATCGTTTATTATCTCGTAATCTTTTAATTCAATGTTGCGAACATTAAAATTTGACATTTGATTTAATTTACTAATAATTATATTATTACAGTTTTTAACTGTTATTTACTACTTTCTACATAGTCTACGGCTGTAGCAAATATTTCAGCTGGAAAAGTGGAAAAATTTCTATATTCTGTGTCCATGAAATAACCAATTACTCCAGAAGTATTTGCTTGATGGTCTTTTTGAAAGAAAATCATCTCATTACCATTTAATTGTCCAGGTTGGTAAAGATTCCCAAATAGATATAGAAGCGTGTTAGGTGGCGCGTGATTTTTTAAACAAGGTCCACATCCACCACCTAAATCTGTGTCTACAATAATCCACTTCTTATCATGATTTACCTTTATAATTCCACCTAGTACATGGGGTTTTGTATTAAGCAAAGTATTTGGGTGGTTAGTTCCAGATTGATTATTTTGCGGTACAGAATAGTAAGCTAGATCACCAACTTGTACTGAAACGTTTAATTGTTTATAGATGAATTTTAAAAACATATCTTATTATAATGTATGGATTGTTAAAAAGTTTTTAAGATTTAATTCTGGACTTACAGTTGTTGTACCAAAAGTACCAGTAATATCTACGTGAATAAACACAGAAGCATATCCTAAAGGATCATAAGTGTCACTAACTCCATGTTCAATAACATCACCTGCACCTGCGATATGGATCGTTATTGCCAATTCAGAATTTTGAAAATCTAAGGTGGTGCCATCAGAGGTATCGCTTGTTACAGTGTGTCTAACAGAAGTACCCCAATCTGTCGCTATATCAAGACCTTCAGAATTAGAACTTTTACTATCTTCACCGCCATAAGCAGAATCCCAACGAACATAATCAGCCGTTTGTTTAAAATTAGGTTCTCTATTAATTCTTATATATTTATTATCAGCATTAGTAGTTATTAACCATGTTAAAGTGGTGTTTTCACCAGAGGTAAACTGGATAGGATAATCCTCTAAATTCTGAAGTATTGACGACGTGTAAGCAGCAGCACCAATAGTATAAGTACCATTAGCAAAGTATTCGCCATCTTCATGATCTACTAAGTCAGAAGATCCTGGCGCATCCGTCTCTATTAAAGGTCTTTGAATAACAAACCCAGCTTCACCACCATTTTTTATTGCAAAAACAAAAGATCCTTCTTGTACTATAACATCAGCAACCTCAGTTGGAATTGCTTGCTCTGAAGTTTCTACAGTTTCTGTCGCGTCAGATTGTGCAGCTAGTAACGAGTGATCAATTTCATCATCTCTTATTAAGACAGTTTTTACTTCATCACCACTTGTTGACGCTGGTACCTCTACAATAGTTTTATACTCTCCATAAGCAAACCCTTTTTTTGCGGGCGGTATTTCTCCAACTAAAAGAGGGGCTCCTGTTTCAAAAACTCCTGTGTCAAAATTATACATTTGCTTACTAGCATCTTGTACGATAAGTTTAAACGTGCTACCAGGAGCGCCAGTAATACTTATTCTTTTTTCACCACCAGCAGCGCCTAATGCTCTACCGGTATCAAATCCATATATTTTAGAAGTAATTTCAGTTGGATCAACTGATTGTGTTGTACCACTTATTGGAATTTGTTTTGCGCTATAATTAAAAACTATTTGATCTTCTTTTCTATTTTTAAATTGTATATCAGGAAAAGTATAACTTAAATTAAATATTTTGCTTATTATACGTCCTATATTATCTCTAATAATACTTGTGCGCATAGAATATCCATTTACACCTAATCCTTTTATAGTATAACTAGGTTCAATAGCAAAATGATAACCTTCTGGAACAGTTAATGCCTTTGACAATATCTTTATTGTTTTATTTGGACCACCAGTAATAGTATGCGTAATTTTTTGAAGATTATCTGCCACATTAACAGCGATATCAAAATGATTTATTTTTTTAACAATTACTCTACTATCTATACTTGTAGTTTCTACTAGTGAATACTCATTATTAAAAATAGTAGAACTACCAGATATAGGTAAAAAAATGGCATTTTGTCGTTGAGTTATTTTTATAGGATTAAAAAAAACAACAGCTTTTATTTTATTTGAAGTGTTAATTAATTTTTCAGTATTATAAAATTCTATTCTATTTATAATACTTGGTAGCGAACCGTGTGAAAAATCCTTAGCATCAATAACACGATTGTTTATAGGTATTATAGATAAATCAGTTGATTTAATAGACACATTTTTATTTATATCTACATCAATAGATTTATACTCCACCGTGTAAGTTGAGTCTGCTAAATTTGTATTTAAAGTTATTTTTGCCATTTTATTAAAAGTGTATTTCTCTATGACGTAGCATTAGGAGGTAGAATTACATTTGCAATACTCCAATTGTGAGTTGGGGGTTGTGTGACCCCACTGGTACTAGTAATACCAGATCCACTCTCCTCTCCCACTCTTGCGTTTCCTCCACCTGCGTACAAGTTATTTTCCTCAACCTCAACAACTCTCCAAGCATTACCGTGATCATCTTTAATTTCATCACACTTGGTAAGATTAGTTATGCCAACCGTAGTTAAAGATATTCCAGCTCCAGTAATCGGGTAGTCTGGTTCGCCAAAATAAATATATCCACTACTACCAGCCCCGTATATTGCTATAGTCGTGTTTGTCTGGGTCTCTAAAGAGCTTATCGCATTATTCCATTCAGTAGTATTCGTATAAAGACCTTGAAGATTTGGTAGACTATACGGTATAGTAAACGATTCTTGGTACAAAATTCCTTGAACTGTATATTCTATTTCTATATCTATAGGTACTTGTGTAGTTAATGTCTGAGGCAGTTGGTTTAAATACGCCTGGTTAACTATTCGAACAACCATCTCATCTCCGCAACTACCACAATAAATACCACTTCCACCTAATTCCTCCACAGCAGGGTAAACTACCCTGAAAGTTGGTTGGTAAGCGCAAGATCCATCATCTGTAGAAGCATTTGGGTCATAGTTTGTTGCTAAATATCCCGTTGCAACTCCATCATTATCTTGACAAGGGTAATAACATGGGTTTCCATTCTTATCGTTACCATCCACATCAGGATTCCATCCATTTGAAAAATCCGTACATCCAATGTTATCACCTACACATGGAAGAACACAAATTAACGCATTGTTTGAATCTACTATCATAGCTTTTTTTGCCACACCTAATCCTTGTAAAGAAAAATCCCCAGTGTCTAGAAAATCACCTATACCAGCGTCGCCTTTTCCTCTTATATAATCAAACCATTTATTTTCTTTATCTACAAATTCTTTAACACTACCTGTTTGTAAATCTGTTTTTAATTTTTCGACATACCAACCTTCTTTGTCAAAGTTATCACGTATTATTGTTAAGTTTAAATTTGGTGAATTGCCTTGCCAATCATGTAATTGATAGTTATTATTTATAATTGCTGACCCTAATGGAGGGATTACCTTAGCTTGACTACCCTCATAATTTAACGTTTTAAATCTCTTAACATTACCTTGCTCTCGGTTAAACATGGTTCTTAACATAGAGTAGTGTGGTATGGCGGTTTTCATCTCCCAAAACGCAGATCCTCCACTATTTACCCATCCGGTGGTGGCATTATAAAAGCTATTTCTAGACGTTGTTATTTTTACTTCTGTACCAACATCCATATATACTTTATTACTTAGTGTCAACATACAAGGGGGGTTGGTTGTCCCACAAGCCACTTTTTTAATGTAAGTATCTGCAGGTATACCATCGCCCTCAATATTCATTCCTGGTTTAATAATATTCATACCATTAGTAACCCAAATTCGGTTTATATCAATATAAGACGTACTATTTGGGTTGCTTTGTGGTGGTGTGATAACCCTATTTAATCTAGTATCCACATGATGTTGCCACATTTCTGCTAAATTAATACCATCACTATAAGTTATTCCCCAAGGATCTAAATCTTGTCTTATCTGATAATTATTATTAGCAAACGTATAATAATTGTTTTTGTGACTAATACCATCTTCATGCACCCAACTTTTAAAACTTTCCCATCCCCTTTTTTCTTCTACATAACTTAATGTATAAGCTTTTGTTACTCCATCATTATCTGCTGTTTCTAAAGTTAAATTATAATGATTTTGTCTATCGTCATAACTACCAACTATTTTACTAGCGCTAAATAAATTATCTTTAAACCAATTTTTCATACCTTTATCAGATATAGGAGTTAAACCATCTCTCGATAATCTTAATATAGCACCTCTACTCTTATCAGAAAAATACAATCTATAAGATTCGTTCGCTAATGATTCAGGATTCTTAGATATACCATAATCTCCCACAAAAGGAACTGTTTGACCAAGAACTTTATTTGTAGCTGTTAAATTTGTATTACCACTAGCATTAAATAAAGCGTCTTTATTAGCTAATATCTTAAATACTTTATTTTCACAAAACGTAACTAAATCAGTGTCTCTAGCAAATAATTTTTGTATACTACCATTTATCGGGTTTATTTCTTTTGTTATTGGTTCTGCTTGGATAAATTGATTTAATCTATTTACACCACTTGTTGAATTATATATTCCAGAAAATATTAAACTACTAGCTTTTCTTTCTTCTTCATATCCTTCAGCTAAAGGCATTGATGCTTTGACACCTTTGTCTATTGTTACAGCATTGTAATCATCTCTTACTCTATTTGATTCTACGCCATTAGAGAAAGAATAACAATTATAATAACCTAAACTACGTCTTAAACCATGTCCATCTGGCTGTATTCTAAATAAATTAAAGTACTCTGAGTCAAGAATAAAAGCTTCAACAAATTGTTTATCTGATTTCGCTCCGTAATAATTGCCTTCCCCATCCCATTCAAAAATAACTTTATATCCAACTTTTAATTGATTTATTGGAGCTGTACCCGGATCAAGTACAACTGGACCGTCTGTCCAAATAGTGTTGCCTTGTACACCTATTACATTAGCGCCGGTTGTAGCCGAAGCATTTATCGGTAATACTGTACTAGCGTCTAATCTAATTGTAGCTCCAACTGGTACAACTTCTTCACCTCTCCAGTTATAATTAAAATAATGCGCGTCTGTAAGGTTACCATAAGGATCAACATCTGTTGTATCTGGTTTATTTTCATCGCTTCTAATTCTATTTAAGTTTATAGGGTAAGTAGGGCTCGCGGCATGATATATATCTAGTCCAACATCTTCCATTGGCTCTGTTTCAAAAATAGCAGGATTCTTGCTCATAAGTTGATCAGCATCATCTCCTTTATATGGCGTTATTATTTCTATAGTAGTAGAATTCAAACCTCTTTCATGTAATCCAAAGTGCTGTCCATTACTATAAGCGGTATCGTTTTGTAGGTCATCTTGTCCATTTGCAACAGCGCTATCTGTAATTGCTCCTGTATAATTCCAATAACTACTTAAGTTAAAAAACTGTTTACGAGTAGGTATACCTCCCATAGCTTCTGGAAAAGTATTAGCAGCAGCCATCCAATTTCCATTGGAGCCAGGTCCAAGACTAGAATATCTTTTTACACCACCCTTAATATTACAATTACCATCAGCATCAACATGATTTTTTATAGGATGGAATCCTGTATTTGCAGAACCAAAATTAATACCCTCGCTTCCAATAACTTTATCTAACGTAATGGTAATTCTTTGTCTATAATTATAAGGCGCTCCACCAGTCATTTCAATACCTTCGTTAAATAAATCAGAAAAGAACAGGGCTTTTGAAGCTAAAGTATTAGAACCTACAGTTTTACCTCCCCAAGGCGGTGGCTTGCCTGATCCCATACCACCACCACCAATATAAGCACCTAGATTATCTGGATCTTCGTAACCCCAACTTCCATGATGACATTCATAATTATAAATATTTCTTGAACCATCATCTCCTGATAAACGCGCTTCAGTTACGGTGTATACAGTTTGATTTGGATCTTGTTTGAATCTAAATTGAGTACCAACAGTTCCTATTAATTCTCCAAAAGCAACAGCGTTATCTTGGTGTGCACTTAAATCATGACTTCTTTGGTGTTCGTTTAAACTACCAATTCCATAAAAAGATAAATCCATTCTAGAAACAATTATACCTGATCCCACGTTAACTTCCCATATTCCAGCACCAGAATAACCATCAGCCGCACCACATTTGTCTATAAACCATCTGTTTGGTTCAAATCTTCCTAAAGGCCATTTTTTATCAACCTTATCTTGCCCGTGCCATAAATAATAAAATCCAGATCTTAGTTTCTCTATTGTGTCTGATTTAAATTCTGAAGGATAAGTTCTAACCCCTCCTACCATTGCCCAATTAGCGTTAACAGCTGTATTAGCCGTCTTTACTCCAGAAACTAACGTATAACCAAGTAAATGATTTTGATCACCCCATATAGCTGGGACATTCATAGGATTTGCCCCGTTATTACCGTCCCCAAAAACAGGGACAGCTCCTGCAATTAATGCGTTTGATAAATCTATAAGGCCTTCGCCATCTCCACCACTAAAGAAATCAGCATCTAAAACAGTACAATCTCTACAACTTCCAGGACCCCATTTGCTTGGCCCAAAAGATGGCCAATTATGTTGAGCTGTACTAATATCAGGCCATATAGATAGATGAGTTTGGTGTTGGGGTGTATCACAGTTCATAAGAGCACTTGCTCCAGTTCCAAGTACCGTACTATTTTTCCAACAATCGTAATAACTTTGTGCCATAGAAGCATCTAATAAGTCAAAATATTTCTGATACCACCAACCGAATGAAAATACATAGTTAGATCTATAACCTGGGCCCATAGGCCACCAGCTATTTGAGCCTATTGGTGGGACTTTTAATGTATTGGATTTATTTCTATAACTAGCATCACCAGCAAATTCGTGATAACTACTAACTTCAGCTTTAAAATCCATTGCTGGATTTAATTGGTTTCCAGGGGACCATTTTTTTCCAGTAGGAATATAATTATAGTTATGTCCATTATCACCATCTTCTGCTTCGTTATTATACCATTTACCTTTACCAGCTCCTAACGTACCAGTTGCGCCAGTCATCCATTCTTGAACTCCCGGATGAGCCATTGCAACGTATTTAATATCTCTATTCGCTAAAACTTGCCAATTATCTCCAGCTGGTTTTCCACCCAAAATAATATTTGCTTGAATTTCAGAATCTCTAAGTATTTTAACAAAAAATCTACCTTGAAACTGTGCTCTATCTCTAATTATTGATGTTCTAGCTTCTATTGCTAAACCTCTTGCTAGTGACAAATTATCAAATGGCTCACAAAAACTTAAATCATCACCCATTATTTGTTCAAGTGTTATTCTAACTATTTGTTCTGCCTGACCTAGTACTTCAACTTCTTGCGTTATAATGGCTCCAGACGGATCTTGTGTTTCTTCTTCAAAAGTTTCTGGAGGACTACCTATATAACTTATATTAGCAATATCATACCATTTAGATTTATTTATAGAATCACTAGCTGAAGCATTGTAAGAACTTGAACTTCCAGATAAATCACTTTGTACAAGTCTAATTTGAGCGCTAGTTTGTTTCATTAAATCAGCTAACACAGATTGATTAAAGTATTCTGCGTATATATCTATATACAATCTATTTGGTAACGGTAGTCCTGTTAAATGAAACATACCAGTATCTTGATTACCCGCTTTACCATCAGTACCCCACCCTGGTGGAGGTAGCATCATAGGTAATGATCCCCAAAATCTATATTCAGTTTTAATAAAACTTGGGGCACTATTTTTAATATCTAAAACTTTATATTTAACTTCAGAATCAACTGGGATATCAGAGTCATGTTGTTTTTTCAACAATAACATACTGCTTTCACTAACCTTATTTCTTTCTGAAGAAGGAAAAGAAATCCAAACCCCGTCATCATCAGCATTATACCACCTATCCATTGCTAAATTATAGTATTCGTTTGATGTTTCTTTTATATAGAAAGTATATGATTCAGCCCAAGCTGGTGGAGTTGATCCAATTTGTACCTCTAATCTATTTTGATATTTAGAATCTTTTTTATTTATTTCAACAGAACCGCTATCATCAGTTAAAACAGGAGTTTCTCTACCATATCTATCTCTATAAACAATGCCTACTTGATAATTTCTCATAGACTTCATCGATTTCAAAGGCTCTCTTATTTCTAAATTATCAAAATCACTGACATTTGTGCTAACTAAAGTGGAAAATTTTGGTTTCGTTTCCACGCCATTTTCATCAAACATATCGTAATTTTGCAGATAGTTTGCAAATATTAATCTATTTGCTGTGACTTCTTGCCCTAATGCTTTTCTCGGAACGTTATCCCAAGGTCTCAACATTTGATTAGATGGAACAGTTTTATGTATTAATTCTGATTGTATACTTATAACCCCTTGGTTGTCACCAGTACCGAACACACTCCATTCAGGATCTGTTATTTTAAACGTTTTAACCGTATATACGTTTGGGGAGTTTGATTCTTTATAAAGTAAATCGATTTCAACAACATCTTTAGGTCTATTTTTAGGATTCCAATCTAATATGTTTAAAGATCTCATGTGATTAACCATGCCTAAATTATAGCCTTTTTTAGGTAAATAATCAAATTTACCAGGCATAAAAGCTATTTCAGACCAAGGGGCAAATACAGAATATTCACCATCTTCGTATTTATATCTATAAGAAAATTTAGGGAATTTAGTTTCAAAGAGAGGTGGTTTTTGCTCTTTTCTGACATTATAGACGTCGTTCCATTTTGCTTTTGTTGGAAAGTCTTCAGAAATTTGTATTATCACACATTCTATACCACCTGGTACATTGTAAGGACCAACATCAGTGCTATGCGTATAACTCATTGGAGCGCAATTGATATCCATATATCCATCAGCACCATGATCATACGTAAAAATAGGATCTATAATTTGTACTCTACAAATTGGTGTTATCGTGTTACCACCACTATCTGTGTAAGAGTGCGTTATTCTAAGTTTGTCTCCACTTTTCCAATCTATAAAACCTTGACCACCCGCTACATTTAAAACGTCTATAGGTAATATAATATTATCTCCAGGATTTAATAAGTTTTTAACAGAATCGTAAAATATACTTACATTACTACCGTCTTTGCCTTTTCCTCTATTATTCGGTGCTGGAATTATTGTTGTACATGTGTTGCTATTATCAGGAATAAATCTCACTCCACCTGGATTATCATTTAAATCGTATCCATCATAATTTGTACTTCTAGGCATATGTTGCCCAGCAAATGTTGTTTCTAATATTATTTTATCATCTTGGGTTATATTGCTACCAGTTGGATTAGTTATTAAATTTAATGGATCTGCAATATCAGCGTCATCATCCCAATTATACATTTGTATTTTGGGTGGAGCTGTTGGACCTTTTCTAACTACAGTAACATGTTTTTCTTCTATAAAAATAGGACGACAAACAAAATCCCAATAGGTTTGATCACCAAGTCCACGTATTGGGTTTACTACAATTTGAGGTTCATGAGAAGTGTTGTTACTAACACCTTTTTTTAAAGGTGAAGGTAAAGATAAGTCTGGTAGGTCTCGGAGATTAGAATTCCATTGAACAGGTGAGTTTTCGTGACAACTAGAGAGCAGACAGTCAGCCAAACCATCACCTTTAGCGGCATGAGTAAAACTTCCACCTGATTGTGGTATACATATAGCATCTGGTGTAAAATTCTGAGCCCAATGAGCTAGCGAAGTAACTGAATTAGCGTTAGTGCAATCAATTGGGTTAGCATCAACACAAGTGCAAGGTTCAGTTACGACATTTAAAAATAAATGAATAGCCTTTTCGGGAGAGGCAGTAGTGTTACTTACTGAGCCAATAGAATATCCACCAGGACAATTCCCACCCAAACAAGGCCATAAAGGACTTCCTGTTGTATATCCAGTTCCCGATAAACCTTGTAATAAAGTATTCTGTATTTCAACAAAAGTTAATCCATTGTTCAGTGGTCCACCTGTGCTCGCTGTAACATCGCCTAAATCCGCGCCAGCCACATTATAAAGTGGATCAGCATTACCATCCCATCTAAAATCAGTTTTAATTGATGATAATATCTTTTGAGGAGTACAAGGTAAACCACCGCAATCAGTATCTCCCGGCAGTGTGTTCCACGTTCTAATTTTCGTTGTTCCCGATCCACCAGCATGGATTAGATAAGCTGGGGAAAAATCACCTTGAAAACCATCCCAAAAATTAGTTTCACCATTACCCCACGCACCTTGTGTGCCAAGCGGGTGAAATCCGTTTTCTGTATCAACTTCCCATAATTCTATTTTAACTATTCTAGATTTAAATCTATGATCGCCTGGTATTGACGGTGAATCGATGCAAGTTTGGTGATTAATAAGTTGTGCATAATCACCTACATGTCCAGTTCCTGGACTACAGGTACTCCACTCAACATAAGTACTTGAATTTTGATAAATCCAAAAATGCCAGTTTTTTATCTGGCCATTCCACTGGTGTTTATACATTTCCTCTCTCCATACTGAGTCAAAATCCCAATGATATATAGTGGCTAAAGTGTTGTTGGAATCTTGTATATTAGATGTGCCATCATCAAAACAGGTATCGTTATCAAAACCAGGAGGTATGCATTCGTAATCCCCATTACACCAAGTTCCTATTATTTCATTTAGCGGATCGTGATCTATACCATACTCGTTTTCAATACTTGCGACTATTCCTAATCCATCTCCAGGATTTTGATCTACTCCTGGTACTCCCCAATCGCACTTTTCGCACGGGTAATTATTGGGATACGTACAAGGAACAACAGGGTTATTAGCTGCTGCAAGATAGTTGCATGCTAATGGATCCATACAACCATTTGTTGGTGGTATATATAAACAACTTCCATCATCAATATTTGCATTAGGATTATAATTTGTTGCTGGTCCTGTGTTATATGGGTTATTAATACCAGTACCATCAAGGCAACCACCAATATCACATGTTCTTGTATCTTTATCACATTCTAAAGCTACCGCTCCTTTGACTATTAATTTTGTGTGTTGATCAAAATCAGAAAAACAAGCGCTGGTAGCTCCACCAGGTGGATTAAAGTTATATCCACAACCATAAGATATAGGAGAATCAACAATACTCCCAGATGGATCAAACTGATATCCTGTTCCGTATAAATCACTTTTTGATCCCAATTTACCTCTTTCAATATGTACTTTTTTCGGCTCTGAATAGTTGTCTGTCCAAAAAATCATACCGTCAACAATATTTATACCTGTTATAAGTCTTTCTGGATGGAAATTTAAAACTCTATCAGCGTGAAAACTTACTTTATTTCCCCCAGTGGCAATGGCCCCAGCATAACTGTCGATATTTTCACTTAGCATTATAGTAGCTACAATGCCACTCCAAGTAATGGTTTCTATATATACGCCTTCAGGTAGCTTTACCCCATCAGCTTTAATAATCATCCCTTCTCTTAACTGGTAAGTATTATAACAAAGTGTAATTTCAGTTTTGTTACACGCTAGAGCCGGCTCAATAAATGATTCAATAGTAGTTTCTACTTTATATATATCTACTAATACTGATTTTTCTTTTTCATGCCAAGGTGTTTCTAATGATTTTGTAGTATCATATTCTACAATACGGTCCATCCAAACACCGTGGTTAAATTTATCTTGCTCGGGAGATTGTATTGGTGGATCTAATTCAAAATCAAGAATAAGTCTTGGTACTGTTGCAACAAATCTATAAAGCATATCTGATTGTGGATCAATAACAGATGCTATATGAAAGTTCGTGCCGTAATATCTCCCTTGTGGACGTCCTCCAGTAAGGTAAATACCGTGCTGACAACTGTAACCACCCGTATCACCATTTATTGCTTCTGTAACCTTGATATTACCTAGTATATTTTGAGCGGCTCCAACATCAGAATCTTCGGATGTAGAAACTTCGATATTTAATGCATCTCTATATGAACCGCTTGGAACTATTCTTTCATCGAGATCTTTTTCCATTCGAGCGCCGGTGAAAGTATTTTTTAATTCTGGCATACTCTAGTGTTTAATCCATTTTGATTTACCTCTAATTACTTGGGTAATTTCTTCAATTTTAATATTCGATAATCTTAATTTTGCTTTTCTTGTCTCTGCGTATCTTTCTTTTTTAAATCTAGCAACTATATGTTCTGGGACATCAGCTCTAGCTGATAAACATCCATAAGCAATCCATTTATATATAGCTTCTTCCGCTAACTTAGGTATCATCGTCTCTTTTTCATCTCCAACTCGATCACTTAAATAATGTAATATAATTGTTTTACCACTTAAATTAGAACTGAAATGTATTTTACCACTGTTACAATCTATAAAAAATGAACCATTAGCTTGGGCGTATTGCCCATCTAACCCATATCTTTGTCCAGTATTTTGAAAATAATTATCAGCATCTACAGATAGATTTGTAGTTGTTGATTGATCGACGGCAACTTGATTACCACCTGAACTTTTATATTTACCCCAAGTTGTATCACCACTTATATCATCAAATGAAACATATCTAATCTCGTTATTTTGGTTACTAGGTTGTATACTATATGTCGGCTTGTTTATATAAAATTCAGTTGTGTATTTATCAGATCCAACATTAACTCTAGTGACATCCGTTATTGTTGTGTTTGGTTGCATACCAATGTGAAATATTTGCATACCATCTTTTAATACTGGACCACTTATATCTTCGCTCACAGCAACAAGATTACCATCATCATCTTCGTGATAATATACGTAATTTTTCTTTAATCTAAATGGTCCTGAATAGTCAACGTCTAATTGATTTGTAGCATAAGTAATCCCATAACCATTATCAAGTTGATAACCCATTGCGAATACTTTCGGTGTTTCATCTTGAACTAAATTAGCCTTTCCTCCTGGTCCACTTAACGGTCCTTTCGAATACACGTAATTACCATCAGAATCTTGTTGAATAGTATTGGGATTGGATGTTTTACTCGTTGGATATATTATATGTTCTATACCATTACTATCACTCCAGGTAATTTTTGTATAATTTACATAGTCGTGTGGTAATGTCATTTGTAGAGATGGTGGTAAAACAATTTCTTGGGATTTGCAGGATTTGAAAGTATCATAACTTAATTCTTGAATAGCCCGATGTGCGTGAAACGCAACGTCACCTTTTAATACATCTTGTAATATTTTTCCTTCACCAGTATAGGCTGCTACAAAATTATTTATTACGTCAATCAAGTTTATAAGTTGATAATTACCGTGTTTTTTATTATCAGGGTAATATTGTGATGGTCTTGTATATCCTTCGCCACCTCTAGCTAAATTTCCTGCCATAATTATTTATTTTCTAATTGCATATTTTGTTGTTCTTCTTGAGATGCCGCTTGATATAATGTCGGATCTTCAATAGATATTCCTGCTAGTTTTAATATTGTCATAACTAAATCTGTTTGTTCTGAAGAATCTAAATCGAAATCTTTACTACTTCCCGAATCATAAACAGGTTTTTCATTAATAACTACATAACCCCAATAAACCAAACCAGGTTTACCATTAACTCTTTCGCAGGTTATACCAGTTGATATAGGTGCTATTATTTTATGAGCTTGTATTCTAGCCCAACCATCTTCAAAATAATAAGCCTCATCAGAAGTCTTGTGCCATTTAGAAGCTTTAAGTTTTAATAAATCTTCAACGTGTCCGGGTAATATTTTAAGCTCTCTACGATTATTGTTTTCTATATAAAATATTCTACCTGTTAACTTTCCAGTAGGTAATGTCCAAATTCCATTACCTTGATAACTACATGGGGTAGCGTTATTAATAGACACTCCATTTGTATTTTTTATCTTATGCTGTATATATGTTACTGAATCACCTATTGCTCTTTCTTGGTCTCCTTGTTTTCTAAAAGCGTTTAAATCGTAGAAATACTGTTCAAACATATCTTGTTGTGCTTGGTTTGCAAACAAGTTAAATTCTTGAGGTGTTAAATATCCCCTTTGCTCTTTATTAGCTAAAGCTTGCACTGTTTGATATACTGTATCTACATTTACTGGCATTTCTTTTATTTTTTATAAGGAACTGCTTTATTAAGCGCTTCTTTTCTTTTATTACAACCACAACCTTTTTTACCAAAAACTCCATTTCTATTTAAAAATTGAGTAAATGATTTTACACCTGTGGCTGTTGTGAATCTTTCTATTGTATCTCCTAATCCTCTTGTTTTTGTTTTTTTCATAAAATTAAATTTTAATAATGTGACCACCCCGAAGGGTGATCACTTATTATTATTATTGATTTAATCTTTTTTCTATATTAGAATAGATTTCCATACCTTCATCAGTTTTAAACCAAGCTGCTAAAGCAGAGTAAGGATGTTCATCAAATGGAACTGTCATTAACTTTCTACCGTTAGAAGTCCAAGTAAAAAATCTTTGATCAGGCGATAAAGTTAATATCCCAGTTTCAGTAGCTTTAATGCCAAAATTTCTAAGTATAACGT